>OJMG01000001.1_pt1 | contig 309588 bp, 304 predicted proteins | sample 1597141 | NCBI WGS metagenome assembly OJMG01 (sample SAMEA2452119, study PRJEB22498) | human gut metagenome | biome: human feces; feature: human gut; material: feces | place: Australia | collected 2012 | reverse complement strand
AAAATGTATAAAAAAAATAGATATTTCTATCTATTATTACTCATATTGGTAGCGAGGGAGGGACTCGAACCCCCGACATATCGGGTATGAACTGAAAGCCCAAAATAATATACTTTATTATGAATGAGGATTTAAGTAGGTTGAAAGATATTAAAATAGAAAATTATATATGGATAATATATATAGGTATTATTGTTTTGAGTTGGTATGCAAATAGTAAGGAAAAGAATTATATTTTAACTAAAAGTGAAAAGAGTAAAAAAGAATATCAATGGTTAATGATACTTATTTTTAGTATTTTACTTCTTATATATTATTATTTTACTAAAGATTCTTATGATGATGTATTGGAATTAAAACCAGGGGATAGTAATAAAAAAATTGTGCTTAGGTATGCCTCATTTATTGGTTCATTCTTAATTTTAATAAGTGGTATTATTTTTTTGATAATTGCTATAGTAGATGATAATATTGATACAGAAATTGCATTCAATTAAAAATAGTATTATAATTAAAGTATGAAAGATGGATATTTTATGGAAAAAAGTTTTAGTGTGTTATTTTTCAGCGACAGGAACAACAAAAAGAGTTGCAGAAGAAATAGCAAAGTCAGTTGATGGAGATTTATTTGAAATTGAACCTGTAGAAAAATATACAAGTGAAGATTTAGATTAGACTAATAAAAGTAGTAGATCTATGGTAGAAATGGAAGATGTAAATTCTAGACCTGGTATTGTTAAAAAAGTAGATAATCTTGGGAATTATAAAAAGGTTATTGTGGGATTTCCTGTGTGGTGGTATTGTGAACCATCTATTATAGATACGTTCATGGAAGAAAATAATTTTAATGGAAAAAGTGTTTATGTTTTTGTAACTACTGGTGGTTCAACAGTTGCGGGTAGCTTTAATAGTTTAAAAAATAAATATAATAATGTAAATTCATTTAGTTTTTTTCTTTACCAATATTGTATCATGTGATACAATATAATTAGGAAGGTGATAAATTGCCAAAGAATATAAGTATAAGTAAAGATAGTATTTTAAATACAGCTTTAGAAATAGTAAGAGAAAAGGGAATTGATGCCGTTAGTAATAGAGAGATTGCTAAAAAACTTAATTGTTCAATAAGGCCAATATATTATCAATTTAAAAATAGTGAAGAGTTGATGAGAGAATTAAATAAAGTAATGATTAAGTTTTTTTATGATTTCTTAACAAATAATATGAATGATGAAATGCCTAAATATAAGCAAACAGGGATAAATTATATAAAGTTTGCTAAAGAAGAAAAAAATGTTTTTAAAGTATTATTTATGAGTAAAACTAATCTTTCAATAAACGAATTTATTGATGTAGCTGATGGTAATTTTAATGAGGTAGAAAAATACATAAACATGAGTACTAGTTTGGTAGGTAAGGATTTAAAGTCGTTTCATGTAAAGATGTGGTTGTTTACACATGGAATAGCAACATTAATTGCAAGTGGTGCAGTAAATTTAACAGATGAAGAGATAAGTAATCTTTTATCTAGTGAGTTTAAGGCATTAATGTTATTAGGAGCTGAAAAATAATGAAGTATGATAAGTTATGGATGTATATTAAAAATGAAGATGTAAGAAAAATTACATTTGTAAAAGTAGAAGAAATATTAGGTTTTAAAATTAATCATTCATTCTTAAATGAAAAAGAATTTGAAAAAGTATGGTTATGAAATAAGTAAGATTAGTTTAAAAGAAAAAATTGTGTATATAAGGAGAATAGATAATGAAAAAGATAATTGAAGTAAAGAATTTAACAAAAGAATATAAAAATTTAAAAGCAATAGATAATTTGTCATTTGATGTTTTTGAAGGTGAAATATTAGGTCTTTTAGGACCAAACGGAAGTGGAAAATCAACAACGATTAATTCAATTTTACAACTATTAAATTATAGTAGTGGAAGTATTAAGATATTTGGGCATGTAATGAAACCAGATTCTTATGAAATAAAAAAAGATATTGGGGTTATATTTCAAGAAGTAGCAGTATTTCAAGAATTAACTGTTTATGAAAATATAGATTATTTTTGTGGTTTATATATAAGTGATAAAGAAATTAGAGCAAAATATGTAATGGATGCTATTAATTTGGTAGGATTAAATGACTTTATTAAGTTTTATCCTAAAGAGTTATCCGGAGGATTATTACGTCGTTTAAATATTGCTTGTGGCATTGCTCATAAACCTAAACTTATATTTTTAGATGAACCCACTGTGGCTGTTGATCCTCAAAGTAGAAATAATATTTTGGATGGTATTAAAAAACTGCGTGATGAAGGGGCTACCATAGTTTATACAACTCACTATATGGAGGAAGTGGAAATTATTTGTGATAGAATTATTATTTTAGATAAGGGTAAGATTATTGCGAAAGGTACTACTGATGAATTAAAGACTCTTGCTAAATTAGAAGAAAAAATAACTGTGGAAGTAAAAAATATAAGTGAAGAAATATTAAAAGAAATTAAAGAATTTAAAACAGTTTTAGATTTAAATTATCAAGGAAATACTCTAGTGATTGTTTATAAAAAGGGAAAAGATAATCTAGGTGAATTAATAGATTATTTGCATGAAAAAAAAGTTGCATATTCAAAGATATTTTCTGGAAGACCAACACTTAATGATGTGTTTTTGGAATTAACTGGAAAGGATTTGAGAGATTAATGTTTAAACATAATTTTAAATATTCTTTAAAAATTCTTTTTAGAAATAAGAGTTTAATTTTTTGGACATTTATATTTCCAATTATTCTTGGAACATTTTTTAAACTAGCTTTTAAAGATATTGAAAATAATGAAGCATTTCATCCATTTGATATAGCAGTTATAGAAAGTAATGATTTTAATAATAATGAAATATTTAAAGAAGCAATAAAAAGTGTAAGTAAGAGTGATGATAAGTTATTTAATGTAAAATATGTAAGTAAGAGTGAAGCTAATAAATTATTAGAAGATAAAAAAGTAACTGGATATCTTGAGTTTATTGATAATGATGTAAATATTAAAATAAATGATAATGGAATATATGAAACGATACTTAAGTTTTTTGTAGATGAAGTAAATAGTGAAAAAAATATGATAAGTTTAAGTATTAATGAAGAAGTAAATAAAGGAAATTATGATATAGATGGTATTACAAGTAATATATTAGATAAGTTAAATAGTGAAGTAAATATTAAAAATATATCAAGAAGTAATTTAAGTTATACTATGATAGAATATTATACTTTAATAGCAATGGCTGCTTTATATGGAGGAATATTATCTATGTATATTATTAATAAAAGTATGCCTAATTTAAGTGATGTTGGAAAAAGAAGTAGTATTACACCAGTTAAAAAAAGTAATTTAATATTAAGTGGGTTACTTGCTAGTATTATTGTGCAATTTGTGGGATTAATTATTTTATTCCTATATACTATATTTGTTTTAAAGATAAATTATGATTCTAATATATGGTATATTATATTGCTTGCTATAGTTGGTTCAATTGCAGGTTTATCGCTTGGAGTGTTTATAGCATCAATTTTTAAAGTAAATGAAAATGCAAAGAGTGGCATATTAATTGCTATAACAATGTTTTATTCTTTCTTATCTGGTATGATGGGTATAACAATGAAATATGTAATTGATAAAAATATACCTATTATTAATAAGATTAATCCTGCTGCATTGATAACAGATGGTTTTTATTCTTTATATTATTATGATACTTTAAATAGATATTTCTTTAATGTAATTAGCTTAATATTATTTTCTTTTATTTTATTAAGTATATCTAGTATTGTTTTAAGGAGGCAAAAATATGACAGTATTTAAGACTTTTTGGAAAGTTGTTAATAAATATAAAGGTACTATAATTGGATATACTGTTTTGTTACTTGTTTTTGGTACTTTAAGTATGAGTAGTAGTGATGTAACTGATGACTTTAAAAGTAGTAAACCAGATGTAATAATAGTTGATAATGATAAAAGTGTACTTTCAAATAATCTAGTTAAGTATTTTAATGATAATGCAAATATTCTTGATATAGATTTAGAAGAAGAAAAAATAGATGATGCAATATTTTATAGAGATGCAAATTATGTAATTTATATAGATGAAGGTTATGAAGATGAAGTATTAAACGGTAATAATCCTTTAATTAAAATTAAATCAAGTGGGGATTATTCATCAAGTTTAGCAGAAATGTTACTTGAAAGATATTTAAAAACACAAAGAGTTCTTCATGATGAATTTAATGATAAAAGTATTTTAGTAGAAAAAACGAATGATTCATTAAAAACTAATGCAAATGTAGAACTGGCAACAAAAATAAATACTACAGAGTTAACTAGACTTTCAAGATATTATAATTTTGCAAGTTATAGTATTATAGCAGTTGTTATGTTTATTATTTGTTTAGTTTTATCTTCTTTTAATGAAGAAAGTGTTAAGAAAAGAACTATTATAAGTAGTATGAATTATAAAAAATATAATAAGTGTATTATGTTATCAAGTATTTTATATGTGTTGTTTGTAGTTATTTTATATACTATTTTAGGTTACTTTGTATTTGGTAGTATTATGTTTAGTAAAAGAGGTTTAATTTATATTTTAAATACATTTATATTTGCTATTGTGGCTTTAGCTTTATCTCTTTTGGTTAGTACATTAGTAAATAAAAAAGAAGCAGTATCGGGTATTGTAAATGTTGTAGCTTTATCTCAAGCATTCTTATGTGGTGCTTTTATACCAGTTATGTGGCTGCCTGATAGTGTTTTAAAATTAGCCCATGTGTTTCCAGCATATTATTATATTAATTCTAATGAATTACTAGCAAGTTTAGAAGTTTTAAACTTTAGTAATTTAAAACTTATTTTTATTAATATGGTGGTCATGATTTTATTTATAGTGATATTTATTATATTAAATAATATTTTTAGTAAAAAGAAACAGGTATTAAGATGAATAGATGTAAATGGTGTAATGTAAATAATCCTTTATATGTAGAGTATCATGATAATGAATGGGGAGTACTTAATTTAGATGAAAAGTATTTATTTGAAATGTTAATATTAGAAAGTTTTCAAGCAGGGCTTTCCTGGGAATGCGTTTTAAATAAAAGAAAGTATTTTAAAGAAGCTTATGATAATTTTGATATAAAAAAGATAGTTAATTACGATGAAAGTAAAATAGAAGAATTAATAAATAATAAAAATATTATTAGAAATAAATTAAAGATTAAAGCAAGTATTAATAATGCTAAAGTATTTATAGATATAGAAAAAGAATTTGATAGTTTTAAAAATTATTTACTTGGGTATTTTAGAAAATATCCAGTAAAAGAAGTTGGTAAAACTACATCTAGTATATCTAATGAATTATCAAAAGATTTATATAAAAGAGGAATGAGATTTGTAGGATCAACAATAATTTACTCTTATCTACAAGCAATTGGACTTATAAATTCCCATGATGAAAATTGTGATGTAAAGTTATAAAAGTTTAGAAAATATTAATTTTTTTGTGAAATTTAAAAAAACTAGTTTTCTTATTATAAAAAAAATGGTATTATTATCTTATGGTGAAGAATAAATTAAAGGAGTAATAATATGGATAACAAAAAAATAAAAATAGTTAGTATTATATCTATAATTGCGCTTGCACTAACTCTAGTTGCTGCAACATATGCATATTTTGTTGCTCAGACAGGTGAAGGTGCTCAAACTGATATTAAAATAAATGCTAATACTGTAGATGCTTTTACATTTGAGGCTGGTTCAGCATTAAATTTATCACTTAATCAAGAAAATTTTGCAAGTGGCAAAGGAAATCAAACGGGTACAACGTTTGCTAAAGCAATGTTAAGTGCAAATAATAAAACAAATACAGCAACAGAACATTATTATTTGTATTTAAATATATCAAATAATACATTTACTTATTCAATAGATAATAATACACCAGAAATTTTATTATCTATTAAAGATGGTAGTAATAATGAAATAACTAGCGTTTCAGGTTTAACTTATAAAACGGTTACTGATGGAAAAGGTGCATCAATAAAAGGTTTTGATATAACAAAAAAATCAGGATTAGTAACAATATTAAATAATAGAGAAATAACAACAACAAGTACTAAAACAGAAGAGTGGAATGTAACAGTAACATTTGTAAATTATAATTCTAATCAAGCTGGTAATGCAGGAAAAAATTTTAGTGCTAAGTTAATGATACAAAAGGAGAAAATCCCTACAGTTTTGTCTGATGTATGTACAAGTGGGAATAATCTAACAACTTGCATAACAACATTATTAAATAAAAGTGAACCGTCGATTGTAAATATATATCATCATACAAGCTCGTTAGCAAATGGAGCCGGTGATAACTCATATAGATATGCGGGAGCAAGTGAAAGTGTAAATAACTTTGTATGTTTTGGTTCAACAGAAACTCCTTGTCCAACAGATAATTTATATCGAATTATCGGAGTATTCGAAGATAAAGTAAAATTAATCAAATATGATTATGCCACAAGCGCATTACTAGGAACAGATGGAGATTATGGGGAGTCAAGTACTCCGGATTCAACATATTACAAAGGAAGTTTAACATCAATAGACAACTATTATTGGAATTATAAAAATGATATTAGTATAAATTCAAATATATGGAGTACAAGTTTACTAAATAAAATAAATTTAAATACAAACTATATAAATAACATAGGGAGTGAGTGGGCAAATAAAATAGCCACAACAACATGGAAAGTTGGAGGAAATACATTTGATAATATAGGTAGTTCAGTTCCATCTATAGCATATCAAAATGAAATAGTAAGCCCATCAGAAAATACAACATATGATGCAAAAATAGGATTAATGTATGCATCCGATTATGGATTTGCAGCAAGTCCAAGTGCATGGAGTGCTACATTATTTGATTATCAAAAAGTAACAGCAAATAATTGGATGTATATGGGGGATTATGATTGGACAATTTCCCGTGACTCTGACGATTCGAGCCGTGCGTTTGTTTTGAGTAACGATGGTAGCATGCGCTACGATAATAACATCGGCTATTGTGCGGTGCGTCCGTCCTTTAATCTTTCGTCTTCCATAACCTATGTATCGGGGAGTGGCAGCGCCGTCGACCCGATTTTGATAAACTAGTGCTTTAGGCCAAGCTTGTCTAGCGACGGAGGTGCTAGGCAAGCCGGCAATAAAAATGGGGTCGCGGTGTAGGGGTTCAGTAAAATTTGACGCGTTAGCCGCAATATGCGATTTATCGCATGAAGTGGCTGGGCAAAAATTAGTAACATTGGCATTCGTATTTGCGATGTAAGTCCAAAAATTAAGGGTAGTCTTGTGGAATTTCCCGCAATTCTGATAATTCGAACAATGCGTTTATTGTGAATAACGATGGTAATGTGAACAACAACAATGTCAGTAACAACAATGGGGTGCGTCCGTAGACCTTTATATAGTTCTAGTGATTATAAGATTAAGGTTTTATAGTGAATGAGATAAAGGACAAAGATTATCCTGGGGTAAATACTCCAAATAGAAAATATGGATGGGGAGGTATACGTACAACCCCTAGATACCATATTGATAATATAGTATTTTAAGTAGGGAGAAATATTATATTAACACAATTGTTTTAAAAAGGGTAGTAAAGGAGTGATTTAGAGGTGAAAAACGATTGTCTTTTCCTGTATAAATCAGGAAAGTTTTTTAATGTGTTTGGGGATGATGGAATAATAATTCATTATCTATTTGGTTATAAGTTTGTAGTATATAAAAATTGTGCTGGTTTTCCTGAAAGTGCACTTGTAAAAGTAACTACAAAATTAGATAGTGAAAAAATTTCATATAAATTATATGAGAAAGATACTTTAATAAAGGATGTAAAGGGGATTAAAAATAATTATAAGAAAGTATTAAAGAATGCTTTAAAACAAATGGAGATGGAAAATAGACTTGATAGATTACAAAGTAAATTAGATGCTTTTACTATAGATGATTTAGAAAAAGTAATCGAAGGTATTGAAAATGAAACAGTTTAGTAATGAAAAGTTTTTAATAATAAAAAATATAAAGAAATTTATATTGGAATTGGAAACATTACTTATTACTTTTCCTAAGAAGGATATGTTTACTAAAGATAGAGTTTATAATGATGCATTAGAATTAATTGAATATGTAACTATTGCTAATTATGAAAAAAGAATTGATGTAAAAACAACATATAAAATTAAGGCTTTAGCTAAAATTAATAAATTAGATTTTTATTTAGAAAGAGCCTATAAGTTAAAATATATTAGTGAAAAACAATTAATAAATAAGTCGGGAGAGCTTGCTAAAATAAATAGAATGATTTATGCATGGTGTAAAAATGATGGATAATTTAAATGTAAGTAATTTACTTAATATATATGAAAATGAAATAAGTAAGAATGTTAAGAATAAAAGAAAACTGTATGATTTTGAAATAAATAAAATGCAGTATATTGAAGATATAATAAAAATGCTTAAAAATGGATTAGTAGGGCATAATCATTATAATATATTTTTAATATATGAACCTAAATGTAGACTTGTTATGAGTCTGTCAGTAAAAGATAAAGTTATAAATCATTTTATTACTAAATATGTTTTGGAAAATAGTTTAAGTAAATATTTAGATGAAAGAAATGTTGCTACTAGAAAAGGTATGGGTACTGATTATGCAATTAAATTGGTGAAGAAATATATTAATAAACTTAAATGTAAATATGATAATTTTTATGTCCTTAAACTTGATATTAGTAAGTATTTTTATAGTGTTGATCATGATGTTTTAAAAAAATTAATGGCTGATAAATTAGATATTTATGAATATGATATTATTTCTAAAATAATCGATAGTACAAATAAAATTTATATTAATGAAACTATAAATGAGTTAAAACTAAAAAATAGTGTAGATATACCATTATATGAATATGGTAAAGGTTTACCAATAGGTAATATGACTAGTCAATTTTTATCTATTTATTATTTAAATAAGTTAGATCATTTTATTGTTCATGATTTGAAATTGAAATATTATGTGAGATATATGGATGATTTTATTATTTTAGATAGCGATATAAATAAATTGAAGGATGCAAAAAAAACAATAATAGATAAATTGGAAAAAGAATATAAATTAATGATAAATGAAAAGAAAACATGGATTAATAATATGAAATATGGTTTTAGCTTTTTGGGATATACTTATAAAGTAATAGATAAAAAAGCTATTATAAAAATAAAAAGAAGTAATATAGATAAAATAAAGAAAAGAATAAAAGAAGTAAAATATTTATTTAATACAGGTAAAATGGGGTATTATAGTACTTTTTGTAGTATCATGACTTATTCAAATTCTTATAAATATGCAGATGATAGAAAAATTAAAAGATTAATAGATAAATATTGGTATAATGAAAAATAAATATATATTTTTTAAAAGATTATATAAGGACTATGTAATAATATTTGAAATTAAAGGAAAGTATAAAAGTCTTAATATAGATAATGAATTAATTAAATATATTAATAATGGAGATTTAAGTTATGTAATTGTAAAACATGATTTTAATGTTTTAGTAAATATAGTTAGTAATAATGAGTATTATAAATATTTGTTAAAATTTTGGATTAAACAATTAATTTACAAAAAAATGTAAATTATTGTTTTTTTATGTGAAAAACGCAAAAATAATAAAAAAAAGGAAATATATTAAGTGAAGGGAGAAGTTTGATTATGAAAAAATATTAAAGTAAAACAAAAGTATAAGCTGGGGTTAATAAAGGTGAAGAAGGGCGTGGATATGAATAAAGTAAAAGAACATGAGTTTTTATTGTTTAGTAAAGATAAAATTATAAAAACAATATTATTGGATGAATTCGTTATAAAAAATAATGATTTTCATTTGTTTGAGCGGTTGATTAAAGATGCGTGTGGGTTAAAGATTAAAGTAATAAGGCTGCTTCCTACGGAACTGCCAGTGCAAAAAGCAATCGAGAGGGCAAAAAGATTAGATTTTTTAGTAGAGTGTGATGGTAAGTATGTTCATATGGAAGTAAACACGGCATGGGAAGAATCAACTAAGATGAGGAATAAAAGTTATTTTTTCTCATTTTATTCGCAAGTAATAAATGCTGGGGAAGATTATGACGAAAAAACAGAATTTATTCAGATACAATTTAATTATGGAATGCCAAATAAATATGGTTTATGTGAAATATTAGATGAATATAGTGGAAAAAACTATGAATTATTTTTGAAAAATATAAAATTAATACATGTGAATCTTGATAAATTTGGGAAAATTTGGTATGATAATGTTGCTAAAAGAAATATGAAGGGATCATTGCCAGTGCTATTTGCATTAAAAACAAAAGAAGATATATTAGCATATAACAAAGCAGTTAATGATTCGGATGTTAAGGAGTGTGTGGAAAAGTTGAGTAAGTTAAATAGTGATTTTAAATTTGTATGGGATTATGAAAAAAATGAAAAAGTATATGAAAATTCACTAAAGAAAGAATATTTAAACAAAGGAATAGAACAAGGAATTGAAGAAGGAATTGAAAACACCGCAGTTAATATGCTAAGAAAAAATATGGATATAAATCTTATTAGTGAAGTAACTAAATTAGATTTAGAAAAGATACAAAAGTTAAAAACAAGGATAGAATTAGAAGAAAAATAGAATATATTACATTTAAAAAGTTAATAAAAATAGAAAATATCATATAAATTAGTTGAAAAATGTTAGAATTTTGGTATAATTAATAAAGATTATTTAAGTGAGGAGGAAAAATTATGGCAAAAAAAGAAAATCGTAGTGAAGTAACTATGAGATGTTCTGTTTGTGGTTTTGAATTACGCCCAGTTAGTAAAAATAAAAAGAATACTCCAGACCGTCTTGAATTAAATAGATACTGCCCAAAATGTAGAAAGACAGTAGCTGCTAAAGAAAAAAAATAATAGAAAAGAGGATTAAATATGGATATTAATATTAATGATATCAAAAATGGTATGACAATTATCATGGATGGTAATTTATATACTATTGTTGAATTTCAACATGTAAAACCTGGAAAAGGGCCTGCTTTTGTTAGAATTAAAAGAAGAAATTTAAGAACTGGAGCAGTTACTGAAGATACATTTAATACCAATATTAAGATAACTAAGGCTCATATTGAAAAAGTAAAAGCTGGTTATTTATATCAAATGGGAGATACCTATGTGTTTATGAATAATTCTACTTATGAACAAATTGAACTTCCTGCATCTGTTTTAGGAGACAATGTTAATTTTATTAAAGAGGGTTTAGAAATCGACATTGATAATTATGATGGAGAAATAATTGGTATTACATTACCTGAAAAGGTTGAATATGAAGTTGTTGAAACAGAACCAGCAGTTAAAGGTAACACTGCAACAAATGCAAGTAAAGATGCTAAAATTGAGACTGGTTATGTTGTAAAAGTTCCTTTGTTTATAAATGAAGGAGAAAGAATTATTATTTCAACTAAAGATGGAAAATATTCTGGAAGAGCATAAGCTCTTTTTTTGTTTGCAAAAAAAATAAGTCTTGCGACTTATTCTTCAGTTTTTGTTTCTTTTTTTGCATTCTTTGGTTTAATGTTTTCATTGATTTCTTTAGTATTTTTCCAAATCATTATATTAATCATCATTAATTCATATGTGATTCTTATAATTAGTGGTCCAAAGATTAATGTCATTAAGAATGCTACAAAGCTAGTAGATATTAATCCAAATGAGAATAAAACAATAAAAATAGTTAGAGTAATATAAACTACTTTTAAAATAGGTTCAATTAACATTGTCTTAAAGTCTAATAAATCTCTTAATTTTTGTAAATTGCCACTTATAGGTTTATCACTTTTAACAAACATAAAGTAAACCATAATACCAGCTGCAATAGCAATAACTATAGCAATAATTGTCCAAACTAGAGTTCCGGCAACATTTGCAGCAGCTTTTGCAGTTTGACCTGTCATATAATCATAATCGTACATAATATAAAGCTCCTTTCTATTAATATATTATCAAATCTAAAAAAATATTACAATAAAAATTTGTCAAAAAATGTAGAATTGTGTTACAATGTAGAAGGTGTTATTATGATAGAATTAATAAAAAATAAAAGCAATATAAACGAGTCGGAAATAAATAATATTATTACTAGAGTTAAAGCTTTAATTATAACTAGTGATAATAAAATTTTGCTTGGACATTCACATTCGGAATATCAATTTCCAGGTGGACATATTGAAACTGGAGAAAGTTTACTTTTAGGTCTTGAAAGGGAACTTAAAGAGGAGACGGGTCTAGTGTTTGATACAAGTAATTTAGAACCGTTTGTGGTGCGTAATGCATATTATAAAGATTATCCTAAAGAAAATATAAATACAAAAATAATTATATATTATTTTATAATTAAAGATGATAGAGTACCTGATTTAAAAAATACAAATTATACTGAAGAAGAAATAGATGGAAATTTTACTTTAAGATATATACCTTTAAATATAGTAAATGAAGTATTGAGAGAAAAAATGGATATGTCTGGTGATACGAATGGAATTACACATGAAATGTTAGAAGTATTAGATTATTTTAATAAAACTTATGTATAAAATTTAGGAGTCCTTGCCATAAATAATTGGAAAGGACTTTTATTATGGCAAAATATAAAGTGGACATAACAGGAATTAATACAAGTGAAATTGAGGTTTTAAGTAATGAAGAGATGACTAAGTTATTTTTAGAATATCAAAATGGAAATTTAGATGCAAAAGATAGGCTTATAAATGGAAATTTAAAGTTGGTTTTAAGTATTCTTAGAACTTTTAATAAAGGTAATGTTAATTTGGATGATTTATTTCAAGTTGGTGTTATTGGACTTATTAAAGCTATTGATAATTTTGATTTATCTTATGGACTAAAGTTATCTACCTATGCGGTACCTCTCATCATTGGAGAAATTAAAAGGTATTTAAGGGACAATACTGCAGTTAGAGTAAGTAGAAGTACAAAAGATTTAGCTTATCAAATTATTAAGTTTAAAGATAAATATTTAAGTGAATATGGAATAGATGCACCATCTTCTGTTATTTCAAAAGAACTAAATATTCCTGAATACTTAATTAGCTATGCAATGGATGCTATGAGAGATCCAGCAAGTATTTTTGAACCAATTTATAATGATGGTGGAGATACAATATATTTATTTGATCAAATCGCAGACACTAAAGATAAAAATAGTGATAAAGATATGATTATTTCTTTAAGAAGAGCTCTTTTAAAAATTAAAGAAAGAGAAAAAAATATTTTATTACAAAGATTTATGGTAGGAAAAACACAGATGGAAATTGCTGATGAATTGGGCATTAGTCAAGCACAGGTATCAAGATTAGAAAAAAGTGCTATTGAAAATGTTCGTAAATTAATAAAATAAAACATATAATTTATGGGGTGGATTATGTATTTAAGTGAACTTCAAAATAAAGATATTATAAGTGTAAATACTGGAGTTAATTTGGGTAGAATAGTAGATGCTGAGGTAAATAGTGAAGGAAGAGTAATAAGTTTAGTAGCTGAAAATAAAAAATTGTTTAGAAAAATGTTAAAAAATACAGAGTTTAGTTTTACATTTTCTGATATTACAAAGATAGGTTCTGATTGTATACTAGTAAATAAATAGAATTTGTGATACAATAATAAGCATGAAGAAGAAAAGTTTATTGATTGCTATTATTGTTTTTTTATTTGATATACTTATTAAATACATAGTTGATAAGACGATTTTTTATGGAACTTTAAAAAGTATTATTCCAAAGTTTTTCTATATTACGAAGGTGTATAATAACGGAGCGGCTTGGAGTACTTTTGAAGGAGCAAGATTTTTACTTATTGGCGTTGCAGTAGTATCATTTATTTTTTTGATAATTTATCAAAAAAACTTCGTGGATAATAGAAGAAATATAATAGCATTTAGTCTTGTTTATGGTGGGCTTTTAGGTAATCTATTTGATAGAATAGTAAATGGTTATGTAATAGATTATTTGAAATTTTATATTGGTGGATATGAGTATCCAGTATTTAATTTAGCAGATGTTGCATTAGTAATAGGTTTTATCCTTATAATATATGCAATATTTAAGGGAGAAGATAAGCATGGAAGTAATAGTAGATGAAGAAAATGTAAGAATAGATAAATATTTAGCTAGTAAAACAGATTATAGTAGAGAAACCATAACTAAGATGCTAGCAGAAGAATACATATTAGTTAATGGAAAAAGTATTAAAGCATCATATAAGGTTAAAGTTGGGGATGTAATATTAATTAAAGATGGTTTTGTTAAAGAAATGAGTTTAGAAGCTACTAAAATGGATATTGATATTGTTTATGAAGATGAATATTTAATGGTTATAAATAAGGATAGTGGGGTTGTTGTTCATCCTGGTGCGGGTAATAGTAATGATACATTAGTAAATGGTTTACTTTACTATAATAAAACATTAAGTAAAGGGGAAGAATTTAGACCTGGGATAGTTCATAGATTAGATAAAGATACAAGTGGCTTAATGATAGTGGCTAAAGATGATAAGGCTCATGAGTTACTGGCTGATGACTTTAAAAATAAAAGAATTCATAGAGAGTATATTGCTCTACTCGATGGAGTATTCCCTCAAAAAAAAGCTATTATTGATGCTCCGATAGGAAGAAGTAAACAATATTTTGATAAAATGGAAGTATGCAAAGATGGTAAAAAAGCAATAACCAATCTTGAAGTAATAAAAAAATATAAAGATTATACATTAGTAAAATTGGTTTTAGAGACTGGAAGAACTCATCAAATTAGAGTTCATCTAGCTTATATTGGTTATCCAGTTCATAATGACCCAGTTTATTCTAATAAGGTTTGTACTGATTTTGGACAATTCTTACATTCTGCATATTTAAAATTTAAACATCCAATTACAGGAGAAGTGTTGGAATTTAATAGTAAATTACCAGAAGAATTTCAAACATTTATTGATAATTTATTATAATATTAATTAAAGTAATGAAGTTTGTTATTATAAAAGGTATAGATGTAAGAGGAATGTAACCAAGTATTCTTTTAAAATCATGAATTAAAAGAATAGAAAAAATAATTAGTAGAATAGAACTAATTAGAGCAAATAAATAATTTTTAAAATAAAAATAAAATATTGAAGTAGAAAAAATTAATAAATAGTTGGTGGCAGTTGAAAATATTAATGGGTCGTCAAATAGATGAAAATTATTAATTTTAAGTAATATTGTTACTATTAAAAATAAACTTATGATGTAAAATAGGTATTCTATCATGTGACACCTCTTTACTAAAAATATGATTTATTGTAAAATATTATGACGAGGAGATGAAAAAATGTCTAATGTAATGATAAAAAAAAGTGATCAAGTTATGATGAGTTTAGTTCATTACTTTGTAACTAAAGAAAATTATGCTCCGATAAATGTTCAAGGAGTTAAAGATGAGATTTGGCTTGAAAATTTGGAAGGTCCTTATCGTATAATTAGAATTAGTTGTAATTCAATTATAAATGAAGAACAATATAAATTTGATATATTTAAAATGAAACATATAATGAAACAAATTAAGAAAAAGACGATGTCGTTAAAAATGAATGCTTTAAATATTTGTTTAGATATAAGTAAAAAAGTAGATAAAGGGAATGTTAAAAATATTGAAACTATTGGGGCAGAAAGCCTAAATGATATAAAGAAAAATGATGATTTAACAAAAGTATTTCCCAATATTAAAGATAACTTGTTGGAATCTAATGATGGCTTAGAATTAATTATTAATGTCACTAATGATATAAATGAAAAAACTGAAAGCGAAAATAAGAAGTTCTATGATGTATTTGCTCCGAAAAAAATAATATTTACGAATATAATTTCATTAATTTGTATAATAATGTACATTATCGTAGGAATATATGGTAATAATTTTCTTAATTTTGATGCTAATATTTTAGCTATATTTGGTGCTAATAATATCATTCTTATTAAAAATGGCGAGATATGGAGACTTCTTACTTGTGCATTCTTACATGTTGGATTAATTCATTTAGTAGTAAATATGTATTCTTTGATAGTAATTGGACCAAGTGTAGAAGGCTTAATAGGAAAAGGTAAGTTTGTATTTATCTTTTTAATTAGTGCAATAAGTGCTAGTTTAATGTCTTTAGTATTTGTGGATTCTAATATTGTATCAGTAGGTGCTAGTGGAGCAATATTTGGTTTAATGGGAGCGTTGCTTTATTTTGGATATCATTATAGATTATATTTAAATGATGCAATTAAAACTCAAATTATTCCTGTTATATTATTTAATTTAGTTATTGGATTTATGATGCCTGGTATCGATAATGGAGCTCACATTGGTGGTTTAATTGGTGGTTATTTATCTACGATGGCTATTGGAATTAAAAATAAATCAACTAAAAAGGATATGATTAATGGTTGGATTGTTTTAATTTTATATCTTGCTTTTTTAAGTTATGTTGTGTTTTTTGTAAAATAAAACATCGAAGTAATCTCTTCGATGTTTTTTATATTTTCCTGTAAAGACCAATTGCTATTCCAAGAATTGTTATATTATCAAATAATAATGGTGCCATTGTATCATTTTCAGGTTGAAGTCTAATGTGATCCTTTTCTTTATAAAATGTTTTTAATGTTACTTCGTTTTCATCAGTCATAGCTACGACAATATCACCATTTTTAGCGTTTTGTTGTCTTTTTACAATAACATAGTCATTATCAAATATACCGCGGTTAATCATTGATTCGCCACTTACATGTAGGGTAAATACTTCCCCGGATTTTGGCATTAGTGCTGACGGTAAATCAAAAAATTCGTCTGGTTGTTCAATTGCGGTAATAGGGTTTCCTGCAGTTATTTTTCCAAGTAAAGGAACTTTGATAACATCTTCATTTTTTTCTTCATATTCATTTTCTACGAGTAATTCAATTGTTCTAAATTTATTGCTAGTTTGTCTTATTACTCCGAGTGATTCTAAGTTTTTAATATGTACAAATACAGTAGCGGGGCTATTTAATCCAATGCCAGCACAAATTTCTCTGACTGCTGGAGGATATCCATGTTCAGCTATATATTTTTTTATGTAATTTAAGACTTCTTCTTGTCTTTTGGTAAGTTCTTTTCTTTCTTCCATAATTTTTCTCCTTTTCTAAATATTATTTTACACTATAATTTGTAAAAAGTCAAACAATTGTTTATTTGTTTATTGACACGAACAAATATATGTATTAGAATAATATCAGAAAGACGAGGTAATGGATATGATGAATGTGTTAAAAAAGTATAGTGGAGTATTATTTTTCTACTTAGCAATAGTAGGTATGATACTTCTTGTAAATTTGCGGTTTAGCAAATTAGATGATACCTCGACAAAAAATAATGTTGTTGCTTTAAATGATTAAACAAAATAAAAAGTTCGCTATGTATTGCGAACTTTATTGCTTTTTGGTGGCCTCGGTGAGAGTCGAACTCACGCTCTAACCCTTAGGAGGGGCTTGTTTTATCCAACTAAACTACGAGGTCATAACACTATATTATCACAAAAATAATGTTTTAACAATTATTATTTTGGTATAAATAATTAATATGTATTGTGATACTTGTGTATATAATTTAGTTGATATTTTATTTTGCTTTTTTAATAAAACTGTGGTATTATTTTATTATCGTAGAGGAGTGATAAAATGAGCAAAATGGACGATGCAACATTAAATAGTATAAAAATATTAGCTTTAGATATGATAAATAAAGCCGGAAGTGGACACCCAGGTATAGTTTTAGGTGCTGCACCGATTTTATATGCTTTATATAAAGAACAAATTGAAGTAATTCCTAGTAATCCTAATTGGATAAATAGAGATAGATTTGTAATGTCTGCGGGTCATGGTTCTGCTTTACTTTATTCAATGCTTTATCATATGGGATACAATATTGATTTAGAAGAATTAAAACAATTTCGAGAAATAAGTAGTTTAACTCCTGGTCATCCTGAGGTTAAAGTTACCCCTGGAGTTGATGTTTCTACTGGTCCTTTAGGTCAAGGCGTGGGCATGGCTGTTGGAATGGCTTTAGCAGAAAGATATTTAAATGCAATAGTAAATATCGAGGATAAAAGTTCAAGTTTAATTGATTATTATACATATTGTTTATGTGGCGATGGTGATTTAATGGAAGGTATTAGCTATGAAGCCCTAAGTTTTGCAAGTACCCAAAATTTAAATAAATTGATTCTTTTATATGATAAAAATAATGTTTCTTTAGATAGTGATACTAAGAAAACATTTACAGAAGATATAGAAATTCGTTTTGAAGCACTAGATTTTAATATTATAAATGTTAAAAATGGTAGTGATTATAAAGAAATTTCAAAGGCTATTAAATCAGCTAAAAAATCTGATAGACCTTCAATTATTATATGTAATACAGTTATTGGTAAAGATTCTAAATTAGAAGGAACTAATGTTGTTCATGGTAAACCATTAGATAATGAAGATTTAATGAATATAAGAAGTAAATATAAAATGACGACTGAACCATTTGAAATAAAAAAAGAAGTTTTAGATTATTTGCAAAATTATATTAATAAAAGAGTATCTAAAAAATATTTAGAATGGCAAGAAGAATATACAAATATTAAAGAAGAAAATAGTAATTTACATATGTTGGTAAATTTATTAGAAAGAAATGCTTTTGTTATAGACTTTGATGATACTAAATTTAAAATAAGTGATGAATATCGAGAAGCTTTAAGAGAATCTAATCATAAAATTATGAATTTTATATCTCCGAAAAGTCCTTTCTTTCTTGGTGGTTCCGCAGATCTTTCTTCTTCGTGTAAAACTAATTTAGATAAGTCTACAATTCAAAGTGAAGAAAATCCAGTTGGTAAAAATATATATTTTGGAGTAAGAGAACATGCAATGGGGGCAATTTTAAACGGTATGGCTTTATCTAATTTAAAAGTTTTCGGTTCAACATTTTTATCTTTTAGTGATTATTTAAAACCAGCGATAAGAATGTCTGCTTTAATGAATTTGCCTGTTACTTATATTTTTACTCATGATTCTGTTTATGTTGGACAAGATGGACCAACTCATGAGCCAATAGAACAACTCTCTATGCTTAGAACAATTCCTAATTTTATAACATTTAGACCTGCCGATATAAATGAAATAATGGGTTCATGGGAATATATTTTAAAAAATAATTGTCCGACAGCATTAGTTATTAGTAAAGAAGAACGAAGCAAACAAAAAAATACAAATGCGAAATTTGTTAAGTATGGTGCTTATATGGTTCGAAAAGAAAAATATCATTTAGATGGAATAATTATTGCAACTGGTCAGGAATTGGAAATGGCTATGGAAATATCAAAAGATTTATTTACTTTAGGTATTGATACAAGGGTAGTTTCAATGCCAAGTATGGAACTATTTTTAAAACAAAATCCTAAGTATGAAGAACAACTTTTACCAAAAGATGTTCCAACATTTGTAATTGAGGCTGGTTCAAGTTTAATTTGGAATAGATTCGCATCTAAACCAGAATATATATTTGGAGTTAATAAGTTTGGTATGAGTGGTAAAACGGAGGATGTTGTTAAGTATTTAAAAATAGATAAAAATACAATTTTAGAAAAAATTGCTAATTATTTAAAAAAAGATGATATTATCGACATAATCTGACAAATTGTTTTAAGTCTTTATGTTATCATAATTTTGGGTGATAACATGAGGACTTTTTATATTTTTAGAATTAATAAAGAAATGGAGATTTTGCTTAAAGATAGTCCATATAATTTATTTAAATCATTGGAAGATATTTATCTACTTGATAAAACTAGTATTGGAATTGGAAAAGATTTACTTGATCAAATAATTGTGCCAATAGATAAAATGAAATATAATAAATTAATATATGAACTTAATAAAGATAATGACTTTTATATGAAAACAGGTGATGTTCATAAAGTAGTAAATAAATATCGCAAAGAAGAAACCACTATAACTGTTAAAAATAGTCATATTTTACTTAAAACTAATATAATTAATAGAGACATTAAGAAATTTTTGCCTGTTACAGAAGCTTTTGCATGTGATTTTCAAAATAAAGACTATTTCTGGCTTGAAGAACTAATTTATTTATAGTAAAATAGATGTATAAAGGAGATTATTTTATGGGTAAATTAATATTATATTTGGTAATTGGATTAATTATTGGTCTTGTAATAGGATTTTTCTTAGCAAGATTTTTGATGAAAAAAACTTTAGAAAAAAATCCACCAATAAATGAAAAAATGATTGAGGCTATGATGTCATCAATGGGAAGAAAGCCAAGTCAAAAACAAGTAAAGCAAGTTATGCAACAAATGAATAGATTTAAGTAAAATTGAATCTATTTTAAAATATTAGTAAAATTTGTTAAATGTTTGTAAAATATATTTACTTTTTTTGCATATTTTGGTAATATTTATTATATAGAATAAAGAGGTGTATATGTATGAAAGATTTCATATATGGATTATATCAAAATGATAATTTTACTTTAATTTTAGTTATAGCATTGGTAGTACTTATTATTGCTTTTGTTGTTGTTTACTTTTTTGGTAAAAAAGATCAAAAGTTAGAAGAAACAAAAAGACTTCAAAAAATAGAGTTGGATGCATTTAAGCAAGAAGAAAAAGCCCCAGAAAAAGTTGAAGTAAAAGAAGAATTAAAAAAAGAAGATGAAGAAAAAGAAACTATTAATGAAGATGTAAATGTTACAGAATTTATACCTGATGTTAAAGAAGAAATTGAAGAAGAAGTTAATATACCTTTAAAGAAGGAAGAAGAAGTAAAACCACTTTTTAAAGATCATGAGGAAGAAGAAAAACCTATTAGTATAAATGAGCTTTCAAGTGATTTAGAAGATGAAAAATTAGAAAATGATTTGAGTTCACTAGAAAGTATTAAAAATGAATTTAATAGTATAAATATTCCTGAAGTAAAAGAAGAAATGGAAAAACCAGTATTTAAGCCTAGTCCACAAATATTTAGCTCTGTGTTTGTTGATAAAAAGGAAGAAAATATTGTTAGTAATAACGAAGAAGAACATGTAACAGAAATTAAAAAGGAACAAAAACCAATAGATGCTAAGTTGTTTTCTATAATAGATGATGAAGATGAAGAGGACATTGAACTTCCATCATTAAAAAATGAAGAAGTAACAAATGATTTAGATAAAATAAATGGTGAAGTATATAATTTGAAATAGAGCTTAAGCTCTATTTTTTTGGAGGTAAAAATGGCAAGTATAGAAGATTTTATGAAATTAGATATCAGAGTAGGTACAATTATAAGTGCAGAAGAATTTGCAAAAGCTAAAAGGCCTGCTTATAAATTAACTATTGATTTTGGTAAAAAAATAGGTATTAAAAAATCATCAGCACAAATAACACAACGATATAAGCTTGATGAATTAATCGGACAACAAGTTTTAGCGGTAGTTAATTTTCCTCCAAGACAAATTGCAGATTTTATGTCTGAGGTTTTAGTGCTTGGAACTTATAGTGAAAATGGAGTTGTTTTAATTACTCCTCAAAAAAAGGTTGCTAACGGAGATAAATTAGGTTAAAATATTAAGTAACTGAAAGAAGGGTTATTTATGAGACATAATTCTCGATTTTATTTTATAGCATTGTGCATTAGTTTAATTGTTTTATTAATAGAGGTAATCTTTAAAATAAAAGGAATAGTAGGTTTAGTACTTTGTTTAAGTAGTGTATATTTTATTGTGGGGTTAATTATAAAATTATTAAGAATTTCAGAAATAATAGATGATGATTTATTGGAGAAGATTGATATCTTATTTTTCTTATGAGTTTTAAAAAAATATATATTGAAATAACTAATAATTGTAATTTAAATTGTTCTTTTTGTATACATAATCAAAGAAAAACTAAATACATGACTTTAGAAGAATTTAAAATTATTTTAAGCAAACTAAAGGGACATACAAAGTACCTTTATTTTCATGTGCTCGGAGAACCTTTGATTCACCCTTATATCAATGAATTTATTAATGAAGCAAGTAAAGATTTTTATATTAATATAACTACGAATGGATATTTTATAGATAAAATAAAGTTTAATAAAAATATTAGACAAATTAATATTTCTTTACATAGTAATGTAAGCAATTTAGATATGTATATGGATAAGATTTTTGATGCAACAGATGTCTTGAAGAAATATACTTTTATTAATTATAGGTTATGGTTAGGTAATGATGATAAAATATTAAAAAAATTAGAAGAAAAATATCAAGCAAGTATAAAAACAAATAAAACAATAGAAAAAAATGTTTTTGTGGATATAGATGAAGAATTTGTATGGCCTAATTTAAATAATAATATTTATAAAAATAAAGGAAAATGTTATGGACTTAAAAGTCATGTTGGTATTTTAGTGGATGGTACGTTGGTACCATGTTGTTTAGATGGAAATGGATGTATAAATCTTGGTAATATATTTGATAAAAGTTTTGAAGAGATTATAAATAGCAAAAAGGCAATAAAAATAATTGAAGGATTTAATAATAATGTGTTAACCCAAGAGTTATGTAAACATTGTGGTTTTATAGACAAAATAAATAAAAATTGATATCATTGTAATGGAGGTAGTAAATGTGAATAGTTTAGCTTGTAAAAATGAAGAAGCAATATATTTTAAAGCGTCAGAAAATGATTTTAGAACACCGTTTTCAAGAGATGTTGATAGAATTTTATATTCATTATCATTTCAAAGATATATGGATAAAACTCAAGTATTTTCATTTAAAGAAAACGATCACTTAACTAAAAGAATGATTCATGTATTATATGTTAGTAAAATTGCTAGAACAATTGGAAGAGCCTTAGGTTTAAATGAAGACTTGATTGAAGCTGGAGCTTTAGGGCATGATTTAGGTCATACACCTTTTGGACATGTTGGTGAGGCTATACTTAATGAGATAAGTCTTAGAGCTGGATGTGGTTATTTTAATCACAATGTTCATAGTGTAAGACTATTGATGAATATTGAAAATTATGGAAATGGAAAAAATATTACTTTGCAAACTTTAGATGCAATCCTTTGTCATAATGGGGAACTTGTAATGGGTAAATATGAACCTAAATGGAATAAAACAAAGGATGATTTTTTGCGTGATTATGAAAGAACATATAAAGATAAAAATACTTCATTTCAATTAATTCCAATGACTTTGGAAGGTTGTGTTGTAAGAATAAGTGATTTAATTGCTTATTTAGGTAGGGATATAGATGATGCAATTAGAATGAAATTACTTACTTGGGAAGATGTTCCAAATAATATAATTAGTGTATTAGGAAAAAGTAATAAAGAGATAGTAAATAGTATTGTTACTGATGTAATAAATAATAGTTTAGGAAAAAACTATATTAAATTAAGCAATGAGGTTTTTGAAGCAATAAAAAATCTTAAAGATTTTAATTATAAGAATATTTATTATAAGGCTTATACTGAAGAAGAAAAAGAAAAATTAAAGGTTATGTTGAACACTTTATATAATGCATATATCAATGATTTAAATAATAACAATGAAGAAAGTAATATAATTAAATCTTATTTAGATAATATGAGTGATGAATATAAAAATAATAATAGCAAAGAAAGAATTGTGATTGATTATATTGCGGGTATGACAGATGATTATACTTTAAAAGAATATAATAAAATTTTAAAAAGTATGCATAATAAAGAAGAGGTGTAAGATGAAATATAAAACATATAATTGTAATTCCTTTAATATTTATACAATTAAAACTGATAAGTTTAAAACCAGTCATATGGAAGTAATATTTAGAAATATTGCTAAAAAAGAAGAAATGGGTAAATATGCATTTTTGGCTGATATGCTAAGTGAATCATGTAAAAAGTATCCTAGAAAAAAAGATTTAATTACAAGATTTGAAGAATTGTATAAAATAGTTATTTATGCATCTACGGTTAGGGTAGGAAATGTATTAGATTTGCATGTATCATTAGATTTTATAAATCCAGAATATATTGAAGAAGATAATTATATTGAAGAAGTAATTAAAACATTATTTGAAATGATAGAAAGACCTAACGTAGAAAATGATGAATTTGATTTAAAAACTTTTAATATTATAAAAGAAAGATTAAAAAGAGAAATAAATTCTTTAAAAGAAAACCCTATAAAACAAAGTATAAAAGAAGCATTCAAAACAATGGATTCTAATACTGCAACATCATATGAGTTATTAGGAACTATTGAACAGTTAGATAATATTACACCATCTAGTCTTTATGATGCTTATAAAACTTTGAGAAAAGAATTTAAAGTTGATATATTTTTAATAGGTAATTTAGAAATGGATGATATGGCTACATTAATTAAAAAATATTTTAAAAATAGGTATATTGTAGATATTAATTTTGATATGATGGTTGATAATAAGGAAGTAAAAAAAGTCCATGAAGCATCTTTAAAAAGTGAAAATATTCAAACTAATTTAGTTATGTTATTTAACTTAAAGAACTTAAATGATTTAGAAAAAAATATAACTTTAAATGCTTTTAATTATATTTATGGAAGTGGTGGGCTTACTTCAAAACTTTATAAAAGTATAAGAGAAGAAAATAGTTTGTGTTATGCTATTAATAGTATGTATTTAAAATATGATGGGTTATTAATGGTACAAATATCACTTGATCAATGTAATGTTAAAAAGGCAATATCTTTAGTAAAAAAGGAATTAAAGAAGATGCAAAATGGAGAATTTAGTGATATGGAACTAAATGATGCTATAAATAATATGATTATTTCTTTAGATATGTCTTTAGATAATAATGTGGCAATATTAAATAACTATGTTTTTAATATTTATGATAATTTACCTTTAATTGAAAAAAGAAAAGAGTATTTTAAAGAAATAAATAAAAATGATATAATTAACGTTTCTAAAAAGATTAAACTTAATACAATATTTACTTTAGAAGGGAAGGATTCATAGATGGAAGAATTAGAACTAAAAGGATTGAATGAGAAAATATATGTCTATCATACTAAATGTGGACTTCCTATATATATGTGGGTAAATGAAAAAGTAAGTAGTATGTATGCATCACTATCTGTAAAGTATGGTTCTATTCATACAAAGTTTAAAATAGGTAAGAAAACATATGAAGTACCTAATGGGATAGCTCACTTTTTAGAACATGTAAAATTCAATATAGATGAGGAAACTACCGCGCATGATGAGTTTTATAAATTAGGTGGGGATGCTAATGCTTTTACTACCTTTGATTATACTAGTTATATTGTTTTTGCAACAAATAATAAAAAAGAAAACTTAGAAGAGTTACTTAATTTTGTTTACAATCCATTTTTTACTAAGAAATGTATTTCTAAAGAGAAAGGAATTATTGTAGAAGAGGCTAATATGGGATTAGATGACCCATATAGTATTGTGTTTTTTCATTCACTTTTAAATACTTTGCAAAAATCAAAATATCGAAATACTATTACGGGTACTCCGGATGATGTAACTAGCATTACTTTAGAAGATGTAAAATTAGTTTATGATACTTTTTATCATCCTGAAAATATGTTTTTAACTTTGACTGGAAATTTTAATCCTTATGAAATGGCCTGTTTAGTGGAGGATAATTTGTCTAAAAAGAAATTTGGAAAATATTTAAATCCAATTATTATTAAAGAAAATGAACCTAAAAAAGTTACTACAAAATATAAGGAAGAATATATTAATGTAACTTATCCAAGACTTAAGTTTTCTATTAAAATGGATATGAGTCGTTTTAAAAATTATTCTTCATTAGAATTAAAAATACTTACAAGTTTGTTGTTTAATATAAATTTTGGCGCTACTTCAGATTTTAAAGATGAACTTATGGAAAAAGGTTTAATTCAAAATATGAATGTTACTTGTGATGTTTACGATGATACATTTGTTGTAACTATTAATGTTACTTCAAATTTTAAAGAAGAAATTATAAAAAAAGTAAAGGAGAAATTAGAAAACTTATCTATAAGTGAACTTGATTTTAAAAGAAAAAAGAATGCTACGATAGCAACTCTTATACTTGATTATGAAGACTTAGAAAATGTAAGCTATAGAATTCAAGATGATGTTTTAAATAATGGGGGAATAGTAACTAATTTGAAAGAAATTCTTGAAGATGAAACTATTGATGATTTAAAAAATATTATTGATCTTTTAGATTTTGATAATATATCAATTAATGTATTTTTACCAAAAGAAAACCAAAAGGAGTAATAACCTTTTGGTTTTTAGTATTATCTGTTATAGAATTCAACGATAAGTTGTTCGTTAATTTCTGGGTTAAGTTCGCTTCTTTCTGGAAGTCTTACAAATTTACCAGATAATTTCTTTTCATCCATTTCTAGATAAGCTGGAACAGTTCTTTTTTGTTCAATTGAATCAAGGATAGCTGGATGATTTAATGAATTTTCTTTAACTGAAATTATATCACCGACTTTAGTAGTGTAAGAAGGAATATCTACCTTTTTGCCATTTACTAAAATATGTCCATGATTAACAATTTGACGAGCACCTCTTCTAGTTCTAGCCATTCCTAGACGATATACCATGTTATCAAGTCTAGATTCAAGAAGGATAAGTAAGTTTTCCCCAGCAATACCATGCATCTTTGAAGCTTTGTCAAATACTTTGTGGAATTGTTTTTCATTTAATCCATAAAGAATTCTAACTTTTTGTTTTTCTTGCATTTGGATTCCATATTCACTAAGTTTACGACGACGATCTTGTCCGTGAGCTCCCGGTGCATATGGTCTTTTTGCTAATTCTTTTCCATTTTCAAGTGTAGAAAAACCAAGTCTTCTAGATTTCTTATAAGCTGGTCCCGTATATCTTGCCATAAAATCTCCTTTCATTTTATTTGCAAAATATTTATTTTGTTGTATCTAATAAATAGGGAGTTTAAATAATTTTGCTAAGGCAGTCTTAGCTACTTTATTCCTTTGAGGTTTAAACACATTATTTATAGGTACAACTCTGCCTAAATAACTTGCAAGTGTATTATATAATAAATGTATGCTTGTTGTCAAATAAATTTTTGTAATGTTTATTTATTTTGGGGTAATTCAGACTAATTCGGTTGTTCTGCTTGACTTAAAATAAATGCTAAAAGTGTTATTTAGTCTTCGTGTGTTAAAATAATTTTTATGGAATATTCAGTTGATTGGATGCTACCTCAACTAACTTTTTAAAAGGAAGTGAGGTGATCTTTATGAACGCAAAAAATACCTTTATCTTGATGCTGTTCTGCATTATAATTTTTTTGCTTATTATATTATATGTAATTGCAAAATAAGAAAAGCATCTAGATCAACCGTGTTGATTTAGATGCATTAACCATTTTGGGGGTAGCATCCAACATGCCAAATTGGATGTTCTATTTTTAATTTATGCAAATTGTTTTTGCTATATACATCATATCATAAAAGTGGCTTTTTGTCAAAAACTAAATTTCTCGCATTTTATTTCTATCTTTATATGGGTTTTTAGGATCTATTTTATCTACGAATAAAATTCCATCTAAATGATCTATTTCATGTTGGAATGCTACTGCTAAATCCTCACGGGCACGCATTGTTTTTTTGTTCCCTTCATAATCATAATATTCAATTGTTATTCTGGCATGTCTTGGAACAATACCCTCAACCTCACGATTAACACTTAAACATCCTTCACCTTCACCCACATAAATTAATTCTTCACTTTGACTAATTATTTTAGGGTTAATTATTATATATTCTTCAAAAGTTCCTTTTTCTTCTAGTTCATTTGCTATTACAAACATTCTTTTTAAATGCCCAAGTTGTACAAAAGCCATGCCCATTCCTGCACGTAAATCATATTTTTCAGCAATTTTTTCATCTTGACTCATTTCTAAATACTTAATTGTATCTTCAGCAAGTTTTCTATCTTCTTTACTTATGGGAAAAGTAACTTCTTTACTTTTTTGATGTAATATTTTATTTTTTTCATCTAATATTTTTATATTTGGTAATTTCATAATTCTTCCACCCGCAAAATAGTATATCAAATTTTTTTCAAAAATGCAATTTTCATTGTAATTACGTGGTTTTCATGATAATATATGACTTGGGAGTGGTTGTTTTGGATGTTCAAAAAAGAGTTAAAAAAATACTAGATAATTTCAGAGATTGTAAAGATGAGTTTGGAATTATGAATATTACAAGATTTGCAGTATTATTTGGTTTTAATATAAATGAAAGCCGTGATTTACCAAATGATATAAATGGTAAAATTATATCCACTAATAATAATAAAAATATAATTTTAAATATTTATTTTAGTAAAGAACAAAAAAGATATACGATTGCTTATTTAATTTCTTCGTATTTAATATTTTATAATAATGAAAAGTTTTTAGGGAGTCATTTTTTAGGGAGTCATGTTTTTGATAATGAAATTGAAGAGGTTGCAGCTTTTGCTAGAATGTTACTAATTCCTGATAATAAATTAAAAGCAAGTATTTCAAAAGATTGTGAAACTTTAGCATATTTTTTTAAGGTACCTGTAGAAGTCATGGATAAAAGATTAAAAGAAGTATATAAAAAAGATAAAATATTGCAACGAAAAAAGGACTAATTGAAATAGCCCTTTTAATTTATTTAATTATTGTTATTATTCCAGCTCCAGCCAGCACCTAAAATGATTACTAAAAGAATGAATAATACAATCCAAATAGCAGCACCTATGCCATAACCACTAGTGTATCCAGCATATGTAGGAGCTCCACAAGCGCCTTGAGCACCGTATCCTCCGCCATAATAGCCGGTATTTCCATAATAATACATAATATACCTCCTTTTTGTATCTACTATAATTTATTATAAATGACGATTTTTTGACATTAAAATAACCCAAGTTTTCAAAAAAAACTTTAATTTGTTTGTAAATGTGATAATATTATTATAGGTGGAAGAGCATGCGTAAGTTATTTTCTAAAATGGATATACCTTTATTTATTATGGTTGTTCTTTATGTAGCACTAGGTTTAGTTATGATTTATAGTGCTTCAAATATAACAGCTGTAGTTCGTTATGGATATCAACCATACCATTTTTTTATAAGACAAGCAATATTTGTTTTAGTTTCATTTTTTATTGGTTTTTTAATTGTTCTTAGGTTTCCAACTAGGAATTATGGAGCTTTAGCATGGCCACTTGTATTTTTGCTTATTGGATCTTTAGCACTCCTTTTTGTAAAAGGTAAAATTGCTGGGGGAGCTATAAGTTGGTTTGATTTAAAATATTTTAAAGTTCAACCTAGTGAGTTTGCAAAATCTATTTTAGTAATTTTTATGGCTATATATTATAATAAATTACATTATAAAAAAGTGAAAAACATTTATGCTTATTTTGTACCTTTGGGTTTTGCTGCAATTATAATTGGTTTAGTATTTATGCAACCCGATTTAGGTAGTGCGGCAATTATTGCGGGGATAGTATTTTTAACATTTATAAGTATTCCTGTTGTACAAAATAATATAATGAAATTTATTAAAATAATAGCAATCGGGTGTATATTAGCAATGGTGGCGTTCTTATATTCAGGTAATGATTTTTTAAGTAGTATACAAAAGGGGAGACTAAATTTTAGAAATCCTTGTTCAAGATATACTGAAACTACTGGTTATCAGGTTTGTAACGGATTTATTGCAATTAATAATGGTGGTTTATTTGGTGTAGGTCTTGGTAATTCTACTCAAAAATATTTGTATCTGCCAGAGTCACACACTGATTTTATATTTCCAATTATTGTTGAAGAATTGGGCCTTGTGACAGGAATAATCATTATTTTAGGTTATGCTTATATTTTATCAAGAATATTAAAAATTGCTAAGACAAGTGAAAACTTACGATGTTCAATTTTAGCTTATGGGACATTTTGGTATTTTACTTTGCATATTTTAGTTAACTTACTTGGGGTTCTAGCTTTAATTCCTTTAACTGGAGTACCACTTCCATTCTTAAGTTATGGCGGTTCTTTTACTGTTAATGCTATTATAATGATATTTGTAGTTGAAAGAGTTAATATAGAAAATAAAATTAATAAGACTAAAAGAGAAATAAAAGCACTTTAGTCTTTTTTAATTGAATAAAAGACTAAATTTTAGAAATAATATAAATGGTGATTAAAATGCCTAATATACATTCTAATATTTCTTTTGCTTTAGTAAATATTCCTGTGTTACTTAATCCAATTATTAAAAATAATGATACTTCTTTTAATCAGTTACATAAAAAGTGCTTAAATAGAGTAAAGTATATTAAGTATTGTCCAAAGTGTAAAAAAGATTTAAAAGAAAATGATATTGTAAAAGGTTATCAATTCGAAAAAGATAATTATTTGGTTTTTAGTAAAGCAGAACTTGATAATTTAAAACCCGATTGGGATAAAGAAATTGAAGTAATATGTTTTATAAAAGAAGGTAGTGTGTCCCCGTGGTATTTTGAAAAAAGTTATTTTTTAAATACAGAAGGTAAGTCTAAAGCCTATAATTTATTTTGTGAAGCATTAAAGAAAACTAAAAGGGTAGCATTAATTAAAACTGTAATTGGGCCAAAATTTTATTATGGAATATTAAAGTTAGTGGATAATGGAATTATTTTAACAACTTTGTATTTTGAAGAAGAGGTACATATTCCTGAAAAAGAAATTAATTCTAAAATTACAAGTAAAGAACTAGATTTAGCTATTAAATTAATCGAAAGTATGAAAGGAGATTTTGAACCAAACAAGTATAAAGATGAATATCAGGATAGAATAAAAAAAGCAATAGATGAGAAGCTAGATGGTAAAAAAATTACAAAAATTAAAAGAAATAGTAAAAAGCAAATTAATGATTTGATGAAAGCGTTAGAAAAAAGTCTGAAGGATGCAAAATGAGTTTGTGGAATAAAGATATAAAACCAATGCTTCTTGGTGAGGTTCGAGAAGTATTTGATAGTAAAGAATATTTATATGAAGTAAAGTATGATGGCATAAGAGTTTTAGTTTTTGTAAGTAAGGATAAAGTTGTAATAAGAAGCAGATATGGTATAGATATTACAGGCTTGTTTCCAGAAATGATGGTTTTATGTAAGATGGTTAAAGGTAATGTAATATTTGATGGAGAAATAATAATGCTTGATAATAATAAAGTATCATTTTCTAAGTTGCAAAAAAGAATACATTTAAAAAATAAAAAAACTATAGAATTTTTAAGTAAAACTAATCCAGTTATATTTATATGTTTTGATGTAATATATGAAGGAAAAGATTTAATTAATTTAAGTTTACTAGAAAGAAAAGATGTATTAAGTAATTATAAAGATAATGATGTATTTATTAAAAGTACTTATGTAATAGGGGATGGGACTAAATTATTTAATGCTATTAAAAAGTTGGATATGGAAGGAATTGTAGCTAAAAAAATTAATAGCAAATATTTAGTTAATGAAAGAAGTGATAATTGGTTAAAAATAAAGAATTATAAAAGTGGGGATTTTATAATTCTTGGATATATTAATAAAGAAGAAAGTCATGTAATTAGTTTAGTTTTGGGAGAACATTTAAATAAAAAAATAGTGTACGTTGGAAAAGTCATTTTGGGAAAGAAAAGAAATTTAGCGGATAAAATATTAAAAATGAAGAAATCTAAGGCTGTTGTAAAAATAAAAGATAAAGATGTAATATATATTAAACCGGAAATAAAATGTTTGATAAAATACTTAGAAAGAACTGAAAATGGACTTTTAAGGCAACCTTTTGTTCCATAGAGTTGTCAAAAACAAGTAAAAATAATTAATTTTTTAATAAAATAAATAAAAATTTTAATTTAGTTATTGATTTTACCTAGATTTTTTGGTAGTCTTAATATGTAAGGACAATGTTCCTACGAAATATTTTAGATAATAGGGAGGTAAATATTATGTCTAAAACAGAATTAGTGGAATTAATTGCAAAAGAAGCTGGACTTTCTAAAGCTGATGCTGCTCGTGCTCTTGATGCTACAATCGCAGGTATTACTGCTGGATTAAAAAAAGATGGAAAGGTTGCTTTAGTTGGTTTTGGTACATTTAGTGCTAAAAAAAGAGCTGCTAGAGAAGGAATCAATCCATTAACTAAAGAAGCTATTAAAATTCCTGCTAAGACAGTTGCTTCATTTAAAGCTGGAAGCAAATTAAAAGACGCTTTAAATTAGTAAATTTGAAAAGTTGATTAATTTCAACTTTTTTTTAATGCTTTTTTGGGGTATAATATATTTAAGGTGGTAAATTTGAAAAAAAGATTGATATGGTTACTTGGAATTGGATTAACTTTGATGATAGTACCTTTTATAATAAACAAATATAGCATATTTAGAGTAATTAGTTTAGTTATTGGTGTGATTTTAATTGAAGTATGTTTTTGTTTAAAGAAAAAAAGAAATATTTTCTTAGTGATTTTAATTCCTGTTTTACTTTTTACAATGAGTTATGGTGTAGATGTATTACTAGCATTTAAATTAAAATATGTTCCTATTTATAGTTATGTTATTAAAAGCAGCGATAAAATGAAAACATATAATAGTTTCTTTTATAGAGTATATGATTGTAATAATAATCTTAATTTAGATTATGGTTATAGAAGTAGCTATGTTTGTAATAATGAGTTATTAGATATAATTAGTATAAATAAATTTTTACAAGATCCTAAAGATAGTTTTAATGAATATAAAAATAAATTTGTTAGAATTCATGGTAAAATAAGTAGAATTAGCGGTAATGAAAGTATTGAACTTGCAGCATATACTAAAAGTGAAGAAGTATTAAATGGATATGTTAATTTTAATTTAGATTATACTTTAAATATTAAAACAACAGATGATTTAAGTAAATATAGAATATATGATTATATTGATGTAATTGGTAGAGTGGATTTGTTAAAAGATAATACTATAACATTAATAGATACTAAGTTAATATCTAGTGATATTTATAATGATTATAGTTTTGAAATAGTTAATAATAATGAATTAAAATTATCTAATTTAATAAAAGAAAAGGGTTATTACTATTATGGAATAAATTCATTAAACGTTAAGTATGATCAAGATAATATTTATGAACTTAGTTATGTGCTTCAAGATGAAAAATTAACTTTTGATGATTTAGTTGATGATATGGATTTTAAAATTATAAGTAATAAAGATGAAGAAGAAGTGGCTAAGGTTTATAATTTAGAAAAATTTAATGTTATTGAATGTAGTAATAATAAGAAAATAGTTGCTAATAAAAATAATAAAGTAAATAGTGATATTTGTGAATTAGTTATTGAATAATCATTATTAATAAACAAAGTGGATAATTTTACTTAATTTGTTGCTACAAAATTTGTTAAAAACTTGTGCTTTAATTGTTGACGAAGTACAAGTTTTTGTTGTATAATGATTTTATATCGAGAAAAGGGGAAAGAGCCTTTGGAACATTATTTTACAAACAATGAAAATTTAAAGAGCGAGCTAAGAAAACTAATATATAATTATGAAAATATTAATTTTGAGTTTTTTAGTGACAATGGAGTTTTTGCCAAAAATAAAATTGATTATGCATCAAAATTATTAGTTGAGTCGTTTATAAAGGAAAAACATGACGATAAAAGTGATGGGAATGTATTAGATGTTGGTTGTGGTTATGGATTCATGGGAATTGTTATAGGGAAAGTATTAAATAAAAAAGTTGAATTAATAGACGTAAATAAAAGAGCTCTTCATTTATGTGAAAGAAATATTAAAATAAATGAAGTAGATGGTAAAGCTTACGAAAGTAATGCTTATGAATGTGTAAAAAATAAATATGAATATATAATAACTAATCCACCGATTAGAGCAGGGAAAGAAACAGTACTAAATATTTTGAAGGGAGCAAGAAATCATCTTTTAGATAATGGTGAGCTATGGTTTGTTATAAATAAAGACCAAGGCGCTAAATCGACAGTAAATTCAATAAAATCTTGTTATAATGTAGAAGTTGTAGCAAAAAGTAAAGGTTTTTTTGTGTTTAAAGCAAAAATTAATTGACAAATTGTTAATTAAGCTTTACAATTTTAAATTGGTGGCGTATTTATTTTTTAAATAAAAACGAAGAAAAAAATAGTCTTAAAAAATTGTGTATGGGGTGATATCGTGGCTTATAAAGTTAAAAAATTTGGTGACTATCGTGAAAGAAGAAGTTTTTCGAAGACGAAAAACGTTTTAGAGTTGAATGATTTATTGGAAGTTCAAAAAAAATCATACAAAGAATTTCTAGAAAATGGTATCAAAGAGATATTTGATGATTTATTTCCAGTTGAAAGTTTTACTGGTAATATTTCACTAGAATTTGGTGATTATTATTTTGATGAACCAAGATATTCAATTAAAGAAGCAAAAGAAAGAATGGTAAACTATGCTGCTCCATTAAAGGTTGAAGCTCGTCTTTATATTCATGAAACTGGTGAAGTAAAAGAACAAACAATATTCTTAGGGGACATGCCTTTAATGACTGATGCAGGAACATTTATTATTAATGGGGCTGAACGTGTAATTGTATCACAATTAGTTCGTAGTCCAAGTGTATATTTCAAAAAGGAAATTGATAAGAATGGACGTCATATTATTAGCGGAGAACTAATACCTAATAAAGGTACTTGGCTAGAATATGAAACAGATGCTAGAGATGTTTTATATGTTAGAATTGATAGAACTAGAAAAGTGACTGTTACAACGTTTCTAAGAGCTTTAGGTTTATCTAGTGATGAAGATATTATAAGCGTATTTGGTGATAATGATTATATCAAAAATACATTGGAAAAAGATTCAACTAATAATACAGATGAAGCTTTACTTGAAATTTATGAAAAGTTAAGACCTGGAGAACCTGCTACATTAGATTCTTCAAAGAATCAGTTAATTACAAGATTTTTTGATAGATTCCGTTATGATTTAGCAAAAGTTGGTCGTTATAAATTTAATAAAAAATTAAATGTATTAGATAGATTAGAGGGTTTAACATTGGCAGAACCTTTAGTTTTTGATAACAAAACGATTGCTAAGGCTGGAGATGTTTTATCAAAAGAACTTTTAGAAGAATTAAAACCTTATTTTGAAAAAGGATTAAATGTAAAAGAAATCTTAGTTAATGAAGAATTAGATGATTATAAAAATGTTCAAGTTGTTAAAGTTATTGATCCAGAAGACAGTAAAAAAACACTAAATATTATTGGTGTTGATCAAAGTGTTGATATAAGAAGATTAACTATTCCAGATGTTTATGCATCCCTTAATTATTATATAGGTTTACATAAAGGAATAGGTTCTGATGATGAAATAGATAACCTAGGAAATCGTCGTGTTCGTCAAGTTGGAGAACTAATTCAAAATCAATTTAGAATTGGTATGGCTAGAATGGAAAGAGTTATTCGTGAAAGAATGACTACTCAAGAATTAGATACTGTAACACCTAAAACATTAATTAACATTAGGCCTGTTACAGCAGCTTTAAAGGAGTTCTTTGGTTCTTCACAATTATCAAAATTTATGGATCAAATTAATCCAATTGCTGAGTTAACAGATAAGAGACGTCTATCAAGTCTTGGACCTGGAGGTTTATCTCGTGATCGTGCTGGTATGGATGTTCGTGACGTTAATGCATCACACTATGGTCGTATTTGTCCAATCGAATCACCAGAAGGACAAAATATTGGTCTTATTACATCACTAGCTGGTTATGCTAAAATTAATGACTATGGATTTATAATGACTCCATATCATAAAGTTGTTAATGGTGTTGTTACTGATGAGGTATGTTATTTAACTGCTGATGAAGAAAAAGGACATGCTATTAGTCAAGCTGCTGTTAAATTAGACGATGATAATAAAATAGTTGATGATGAAGTTGTAGCTCGTTACAATGGTGATACGATTTATGTAAAAAGAGAAAAAATTGATTACGTTGATGTTGCTCCAAGTCAAGTTGTTGCAATTACAACAAGTTGTATTCCATTTTTGGAATTCGATGATGCACATAGAACTCTAATGGGTGCTAATATGCAACGTCAAGCAGTGCCTTTACTTACCTGTGAAGCTCCAATTGTTGGAACAGGTGTTGAATGCATAGCTGCAAGAGATTCAGGATCTACAATTGTTTGTAAAGCTGATGGCGTTGTTGAATATGCTGATGGTTTAAAAATTATCGTTAAAACTGCTGGTGGTAAAGATACATATCATTTAGCAAATTATGAAAGAAGTAATGCATCAAGTTGTATTAACCATCATCCAATTGTTAAAGCTGGAGATGCAGTAAGTCGTGGACAAGTTATAGCAGATGGACCATCTACAGACATGGGTGAACTAGCACTTGGTAAAAATTTAACTGTAGCATTCATGACATTTGAAGGTTATAACTATGAAGATGCAGTTATCTTAAATGAAAGATTAGTAAAAGATGATGTTTATACATCACTTCATATATCACATTACGATATTGATTGTCGTGATACTAAACTAGGGCCAGAAGAAATTACTAGAGATATTCCAAATGTTGGAGAAGATGCTCGTAAAAATTTGGATAGTGATGGTATTGTTAAAATTGGTACTGAAGTAAGAGATGGAGATATTTTAGTTGGTAAAGTTACACCAAAAGGTGTTCAAGAATTAACTAGTGAAGAAAAATTGTTACATGCAATATTCGGAGAAAAAACTCGTGAAGTTAGAGATACATCCCTTCGTGTTGAACATGGTGCTGGTGGTATTGTTCATGATGTTAAGGTTTATACTAAAGAAAATAGTGATGAACTTCCAGCTGGTGTATCAAAAATTATAAGAGTATATATTATTCAAAAACGTAAGATTCAAGTCGGAGATAAAATGTCTGGACGTCATGGAAATAAAGGGGTTATTTCCTTAGTACTTCCTGAAGAAGATATGCCTTACTTACCAGATGGTAGACCAGTAGATGTTATGCTTAATCCATTAGGTGTTCCATCTCGTATGAATATTGGACAAATTCTAGAATTACACTTAGGTATGGCTGGTAAAAAATTAGGTGTTCATTATGCTACTCCGGTATTTGATAGTGCTACTTGGGAAGATATTTCTGAAGAAATGAAAGAAGCTGGAATGGCTCCGGATGGTAAAGTTGAACTACATGATGGTAGAACTGGAGAACCGTTTGATCATAGAATTAATGTTGGTGTTATGTATATGGTTAAACTACACCATATGGTTGATGATAAACTACATGCAAGAGCTACTGGACCTTATTCACTTGTTACTCAACAACCTTTAGGTGGTAAAGCTCAATTCGGTGGACAACGTTTTGGAGAAATGGAAGTTTGGGCATTATATGCTTATGGTGCATCTCATGTACTACAAGAAATTTTAACTGTTAAAGCCGATGATATCACAGGTCGTGTTAAAGTATATGAGTCACTAGTTAAAGGAAAAATAATTGATCAAGCTGGTGTTCCTGAATCGTTTAGAGTATTAGTTAAAGAATTCCAAGCATTAGGATTAGATGTTCAAGTAATTGATAATGATGATAATGTGGTAGAATTTAAAGACATTGAAGAGGATGAAGATGATAATGATGCCTTTAGAATTGATGAAATTGATGTTACAACTAATGAACTTAATAATGATGAAGAAATAAATGAAGATATTGAAGAATATCAAGATGATTTCGAAGAAGAAGATGATTTAGATAATCTTGAGTTTCCAGGAGATATTGAAGAAGATATTTTAGATGATGGGGAAGGTGAAGAATAATGATAGATGTTAGTAAATTTAAAGGAATTAAGGTAAGCATTGCTTCACCTGAAAAAATTCGTTCATGGTCTTATGGAGAAGTTAAAAAGCCTGAAACAATTAATTATCGTACCCTAAAACCTGAAAGAGATGGTCTATTCTGTGAAAAGATTTTTGGACCAACAAAAGATTTTGAATGTTCTTGTGGTAAATACAAAAGATTAAGATATAAAAATATCGTATGTGACCGTTGTGGAGTTGAAGTAACTCGTTCAAAGGTAAGAAGAGAAAGAATGGGGCACATTGAACTTGCTGCTCCTTGTTCTCACATATGGTTCTTTAAAGGTGTTCCTTCTAAAATGGGACTTGTCCTAGATATGTCTCCGAGGGATTTGGAAGAAGTACTATATTTCGTAAGTTATGTAGTAATTGATCCAGGGGCTGCACCATTAGAAGTTAAACAAACTTTATCTGATAAAGAATATCGTGCTTATTATGAAAAGTATGGAAATACTTTTAAGGTAGGTATGGGTGCTGAAGCTATTAAAGAACTATTAAAACAAGTTGATATTGATAAAGAAGTTGAAGATTTAAGACGCGAACTTGAAAATACAACTGGACAAAAAAGAATTCGTCTTGTTAAGAGACTTGATTGTTTAGTTGCTTTCCAAGAATCTGGAAATAAGCCAGAATGGATGGTTCTGGATGTGTTACCAGTTATTCCACCAGAATTAAGACCAATGATTCAACTTGATGGTGGTAGATTTGCAACTAGTGATTTAAATGATTTATATCGTAGAATAATTAATAGAAATAATCGTTTAAAGAAATTACTAGAACTTGGTGCTCCAACTATTATTGTTCAAAATGAAAAACGTATGCTGCAAGAAGCAGTTGACTCATTATTTGATAATGGTAGAAGAGGAAGAAGTATTACTGCAGCAAGTAATAGGCCGTTAAAGAGTTTATCTAGTATGTTGAAAGGTAAACAAGGACGTTTTCGTCAAAACTTATTAGGTAAGAGAGTTGACTATTCTGGTCGTTCAGTTATCGTTGTTGGACCAAATCTTAAAATGCACCAATGTGGTCTTCCTAAAGAAATGGCTATTGAGTTATTTAAACCGCATGTAATTAATGGTATTGTTGAAAGAGGTTTAGCTCATAACATTAAAGGTGCTAAAAAATTAATCGATTCTCGTGATGAATCAATTTGGGATATTGTTGAAGATGTAATTACTGAACATCCAGTATTACTAAATAGAGCTCCAACACTACATAGACTAGGTATTCAAGCATTTGAACCAGTACTTGTTGGTGGTAAAGCTATAAGATTACATCCACTTGTTTGTGCAGGATTTAATGCTGACTTCGACGGAGACCAAATGGCTATTCATATTCCACTTTCTGAAGAAGCAAAAGCTGAAGCTAGAATCTTAATGCTTAGTGCTAATAATATTCTAAATCCAAAAGATGGAAAACCAATTGTTACACCAAGTCAAGATATGGTACTTGGTAACTGTTATTTAACTATTGAGTATGCTGGAGAGCCTAATGAAGGTCACGTTTATAAAGATCCAAATGAAGCCTTAATGGCATATGAAAGAAAAGAAATAACGTTGCATACAAGAATTGCTATTCCTGTTAATTCATTTAAATATAAATTATTTACAGATGAACAAAGAGATAAATACTTAGTTACAACTGTAGGTAAAATTAAATTTAATGAAATATTACCTGATACATTCCCATATGTAGAAGAAGGTACGAAAGCTAATATTGAAGGAATTACTCCGGATAAGTATTTCTTACCAATGGGTTCTAATATACCTGAAGAAATAGCTAAAATGGAACTTGTTACTCCATTTGTTCAAAAAACTTTAGGTCAATTAATTGCCCAAGTATTTAAAAGATATAAAACAACTGAAACATCTATTATGCTTGATAAATTAAAGAATTTAGGTTTCAAATATTCAACTATCGCTGGTATTACAGTATCTATTGCGGATGTTGTAAGAAGTGAGAAAAAGGGTGAAATTATTGAAGCTGCAAAGGCTAAAGTTGATAAAATTAATAAACAATATCAAAGAGGTCTTATTACTAATCAGGAAAGATATCAAAGTGTTATCGACGTTTGGACTAAAGCAACCGATGATGTAAAGAACGAACTTAAAGCAATAAGTGAAAATGATTTTGATAATCCATTATTTATGATGATGAATTCAGGTGCTCGTGGTAAAATTTCAAACTTTACCCAACTTGCTGGTATGCGTGGTTTAATGGCAAAACCAGATGGTTCTACTGTAGAAATTCCAATTACATCATCATTTATTGAAGGTCTTTCTGTGTCTGAATTCTTCTTATCAACACATGGTTCTCGTAAAGGGGATGCCGATACTGCATTAAGAACTGCAGACTCAGGATACTTAACAAGAAGACTTGTTGATGTTGCTCAAGATATAATTGTTAAAGAATTTGATTGTGGTACACATCAAGGGCTTGTAGTATATGATTTATTAAATGAAAAAGATAACTCAGTTATTGAACCTCTTGCTGAACGTATTTTAGGAAGATTTGCATCTAAGAAAATTGTTAATCCAGAAACTAAAGAAACTATTGTGGAAGCTGGAGAAATGATTAATGAAAATGCTGTCATTAAAATAACTAAAGCAGGTATTAAAAAGGTAGAAATTAGAAGTGTTCTAACGTGTAAATCAAATAATGGGGTATGTCAAAAATGTTATGGACGTAACCTTGCAACTGGTAACTTAGTTGAAAAAGGTGAAGCTGTTGGTATTATGGCTGCTCAATCAATTGGTGAACCTGGTACACAGCTTACTATGCGTACATTCCATACCGGTGGTGTTGCATCTGGTGATGATATTACTCAAGGGTTACCAAGGGTTGAAGAGTTGTTTGAAGCACGTATTCCAAAAGGAAAAGCTACAATTGCGGAAGTTACTGGTAAAGTTATTGGTATTGAAGAAAACAATGGTAAACATACAATTACTATTGAAAATGAAGCTGGATGTCATGAACACGTAACTAATTACAATATGAAACTTCGTGTTGCTGTTGGTGATGAAGTTGAAGCTGGAGATAAATTAACGGAAGGTGTTATTTCACCAAAAGAATTACTAGCTGTAACTGATCCGCTTACTGCACAAGAATATATATTAAAAGAAGTTCAAAAAGTTTATAAACTACAAGGTGTTGATATTTCAGACAAACATATTGAAATTATTTGTAAACGTATGATAAATAAAGTAAGAATTACTGATGCTGGAGATTCAGACTTTGTTGAAGGTCTTGCAGTATCACTAAGAGACTTTACAGAAGGTAATAAACCAGTTATTATTGCTGGAAAAACTCCTGCTAAAGGTAATCCAATTATGCTTGGTATTACTAAATCATCTTTGGAAACAGACTCATTCTTATCTGCTGCATCATTCCAAGAAACAACTAGAGTTTTAACTGATGCTGCAATCCATGGTAAAGTTGATAGACTTCAAGGTCTAAAAGAAAACGTTATTATTGGTAAACTAATACCTGCTGGTACTGGTTATAGTCAATATAATAATATTGATATAGAACTTGAAAAAGCAATTTTAACTGATGATGCTCAAGAAGTATTAGAAGAAAAACTTATGGATAATGATGATATAGCAACAGATACACAAAAAATTGTTGAAGAAGTTGTAGATGAAGAAGTAACTAATGAAGATGCTGAATAAGCATCTTTTTTTGATACTAAAAATATTCAATTTACTACTTCCACATTAATCCTAAAAGGGGGTGGAATTTACTTTTTCAGTGGAGGAAAAGCCCCATTTACACAAAATGTGTGAAAATAAGGCTTTTTTTTTTTTTTTTTTTCGGTTAAAATGGGTATGTAAAATAAAATATCCGTGCGTGATATTGTGAAGAAGGAGTAATATTATAATGGAAAATAAAAAAATGAAAATAATAAGTATCGCATCTTTATTTGCATTAATAATAACAGTAATCGGGGCAACTTATGCTTATTTTCAAGCTCAAACTGGAACTGGGGCAGCAACAGATATTGAAATAAGTGCCAATACTGTAGATACTTTTTCTTTTGAAGTTGGGGATCCCCTTAAATTTACTGTAGATCAATTCACCTTTACTGAAGGGGGAAATAATGCATCGGCATCAACATTTGCAAAGGCAATATTAACTGCAAACAGTAAAACAAATACTGTTACAGAACATTATTATCTTTATTTAAATATTAATATTAATACTTTTACTTATTCTCAAGATTCAACTAAACCAGAGTTATTATTACAAATTACAGATAAATCAGGAAATGCTGTTACAAACGTAACAGGGCTTGAATATAAAACGGTAACAAATGGTGCTGGAACGCAAATTTCAGGTTTTGATGTTACAACAAAAAATGGATTAATTACATTGTTTGATAATAGAGAAATAACAACAACATCCACATTAGAAGAACAGTGGAATGTCACTTTAATTTTTGTAAATTATGAATTTAATCAAGCTGCAAATGGTGGAAATGTTTTTAATGCAAAAATTTTAATTCAAAAAGCCGCTGCATTTACAAACTTAACAGATGTGTGTAAAGATGGAGAAAATTTAGCTAGTTGCATTAAAACTTTAAGCGAAGAAAGTGTAAGTGGTGCAACACATATATATTATCATAGTTCTAACTTGCCATTAAGTGCTGCAGATAATAGTTACAGGTATGCTGGATCAAGTGAAAGTGTAAATAACTTTGTATGTTTTGGTTCAACAGCAATACCGTGTCCAATGGATAACTTGTATAGAATAATTGGGGTAATAGATGGTCAAGTTAAATTAATTAAACATAATTATGCTTCAAGTACCTTACTAGGAACAGATGGAGATTATTATAGAGATATTAGATATTATTGGAACTATGTTGCTACCAAAGATTCGAGCAATGGATATGGATTGAATTCGTGGGATACCAGTTTATTAAACAAAACAAATTTGAATACCAATTTTATCAATAATATTGGAACAGAATGGGCAAATAAAATTTCAAATTCTACATGGAAGGTGAGTGGATATAATTTTTTGGGATTAACTGCAAAGGAAATGTATAATGTTGAAATAGGAAATGCAACAAAAACATTTGTTGACAGTAATGGAATGTCGAAGATAGGATTAATGTATGCAAGTGATTATGGATTTGCAGCAAGTTCAAATGCTTGGGTTTTAAAAATGAGTGATTATGATGATTGTTCGGCTAATAATTGGATGAGTTTGGGAAATGTTGAACTAACAATATCTCCCTATACTTCTCGCGTTAGTTATATATATTATATTAGTGCTAAAGGTTATTTAAATAGTGGGGGCATAACATTTTCTGCTGGCTATGTTCGTCCTAGTTTTTATTTAAATAGTACGGTTACTTATAAATCTGGATCAGGGACTCAATCTGACCCCATTATTATAAATTAATAAATATGGTTATATTATTGGAATTAAGGGGAAAACTAATAATGAATAAATATAATTTATTTAATGCAACTTGCGTTAAATAAATTTTTGTGTTTTAATATAATTAGGATGTGTAGTATGAAAAAATATTTAGTGTTTATTATTATTTTGGTTTTAATATTTAGTGTGAATGTAAAGGCTTTAGAAGGTAAAATAAATCCCGAGTGGGAAAAATATAATAATTTATCTTTGGAAGAAAAGAAAAATTACGATGTAGTACCATCAAAATATATTTATGAGTTTATAAGTAAGAGAAATAATTTATATAATATAGATAAAAATGATATTAATTTGAATCACTATAAATATAGTAATGATGGAAAAATACCAAGTAAATACTCAAATGAAGATGCAACACTACCTAGTAAGTTTAATTTAACCAATCTGAATGGTAAAAATTATGTAAATACAATTACTAAGGATCAAGGAGAATTAGGATTGTGTGTGGTTTTTGGTGTTTTTGGCTCTGTTGAATCAAATATGTTATATAAAGGAATTAAAAATGAAGATGATGTAGTATCAAAATGTAATAATGATAATTCTAGACATTGTAGAATTAAAAGTGATTTAGAGATAAATGAAAAGTATAAAAATGGTGAACTTACTACGAATGCAACATTTTCTGAAAGAAATATTGATTATGTTTCAAGTATACCAAACTCTACGAAAGTTTATAATGGCGGTAGTGGTTTATATAATATAGTTACAGAAAAATATAATCCTTATCATTCTGATAGAGGGTTAGGTTATGGTTTTAGTGTATTACAAGTTGAAGAATTGTTTTCTTATGGAGTTGGTCCTAAGCGAGCATTAGATGTTTGGAAAAACTATGATAGTAATCGTTATATTAAATCACTAAAAGAAATTTATGATAATGTATCACAAGATTATATTGTAACAGATTATGTTCAGTATTATTCAAGACCGAGTGGAGATACAAATATTTCAGAGTGGATGAATTCAATAAAAAAAGATATTGTAGAATATGGTGCTAGAGCGGTTAGTTTGACTCGAGGTCCATCATCTACTTACGCTGGTTCATGTTATTTCTATGATAGTAAGAACGGTAAAACTTTACTTAATATTGATAATAAATGTGGAGTTACTGCTCGTGCTGGCCATGCAATGCAAATAATTGGTTGGGATGATGATTATGAATATAGTTATTGTAGATTAAGTAAGTCTACATCCGATTTATATACTCAAGCAACATGTGAATCCAACGGTTATGAGTGGATTTCAGGTAAAGGTGTTTGGATACTTAGAAATTCATGGGGAGCAAGTTCTGGTGCAACATATGTTTATGTGACATATGATACAAAAGACTTTTTAGTTTCTGGTGCTAGAAGTGTTGATGTTGTGAATTATGATAATATATATAATGAAAAAGTGAGTTTAGTTGAAAAACAAGAAAATGTAAATAAAAATACATTAATTTATAAGTATTATAAGCCTAATCAAATAGAAAGTTTAGCTAGAATTAGTTTTATTTTTAATACATATTTAAATGAATATACTATTTCTGTTAGTAATGATGGAGTTAATTATAAAAACGTTGTAACAGATGTAAATGATTATGCTGGATTAAAGTCTTTTAAGGTGGATAATTATATTCTAGATAAAGAAAGCTTTTATGTAAAAATTATTTCTAATAAAAGTATAGAAGATATTTATATTCCTTCTGTTTTTACTACGAATAATTATTCTAGTGATATAAGCATAAAGACTTATTTAAAAAATAGATATATAAATAAAAATAAAGTTAGAAATATTGATGTAAGGTCAGAGGTTTATAATATAAATTCTGGAAGCAAATTAGTGTATAAAATATTTGATGAAAATAATAACGATGTAACAAATAATTTTGTGATTGAAAATAATTATGTTGTAACAAATAATAATATTGCTAATATTAGTTTTGATGAAAATATAAGTAATGGAAAATATACTTTAAAAACTTATTATGGTGATGTAATAGATAGTATAGTATTTAATATTGTTGATAAGGATGTTATAAAACTATTTGTTAAAGAACCTGTGTTTGTTGAAGATAATACAGCAAATGTTAATTATGATATACTTATTGATGATACCACAGATTATAGATGGTTTGTAAGTGATAACGATGTTGCTACAATTGATGATGGAGTATTAAATATTAAAAAAAGCGGTAAAATAACCATTACTCTAACAGTTAATACACCAGATGGAGATACATCAAATTCAATTGAGCTGGTTGTGTTTGATGAAAAAATAACAACACCTCAAGAATTTATTAATATTTTAAAAGAAAGTTCAAAATATTATTATATAATGAATGATTTAGATTTTACGGGAGTGAATTATGATAGTTTTAATAATGGTTCTCAATTATTTTATGGTTTTTTAGATGGGGGTTTTCACACGATAAGTAATGTTTCTAAAAATAATAGTAATAAATATGGTACTGGTACAGCTCTTATTCCAGCATTAAATGGCACTGTTAGAAATTTGATTATTGAAGATTCGTATTTTGTTAATACAAATAATTTTAATAATGCAGGTGGCGTTGTTGCTGATTTGTTAAATTATAGTGTAGTTGAAAATATTTTGATAAAAAATACAGTTGTACAAGGATCTTCGATTGTTGGTGGAATTGTTGGAGAAATTTCAAGTTTTGGAAAGGTAAAAAATTGCGTATTTGAAGGAGATGTAAAAGCTATATCTGATAGTGGAGATGTGTATGCTGGTGGTATTGTTGGTCACACAATAATTGGAGAGGTTTATAATTCTTATAACGAAGGGGATGTATATGCTAAAACTGAGAATGATTATACTGCTTTTGTTTCCGGTATATCTAATGGTGGAGCTAATAATTTGATAAGAAATTCTTATAATGTTGGCAATATTTCTTCTAAAGGAATGACCTCAAAAATTGCAGGAATTGATACTGGAGATGAGGCTATGATTACAAATAGCTACTACTTGGAAAATTCAAATTATAATGTAACAAATGACGGAGCTAAAACGAATAAAGAAATGTTAGATAAAAGTACATATGAAAATTGGGACTTTGATAATATCTGGTATATGGGTGGTACTTATCCAGTGCTTCGGACTTTTCCAGTAGATGCAACAGATATAAAATTAGATTTATTTTCAAATATCATAAATACAAATAGTGAATATAAATATGATTTAATAATTGAACCATATGGAAATAAAGAACAAGTTGTAATAGAAAATTTAACTCCAGAATTAATAACTATAAAGAATAATAAAATAGTTACTGGTAAAAATGAAGGTAAAGCCCAAATAAAGTTAAGTATCGGGGATAAATCATTTATAAAAGAATATGATTTAGTAGATTTAATAAAGTATTCATATAATAAAGAATTTACAAATAAAGATATAGATATAAAGTTTGATATTAAGTATTATCAAAATGATTTAAGTAATGGATACTTAGAATTAATATATAATGATAATGTAATAAAGGTTGATACTAATACAAAGAATGTAGATGTAAAAGTAAGTAATAATGAAACAATAAATTATAAATTAAAAATATGTATTGATGCTTGTAAAGAAATATATAGTGATGTAATAGAAATAACAAATATAGATAAAGAAAGACCAATAATAAAAAGTAGTTATAAAAATAAAGAATTATTAATAAATATAACAGATGAAATAAGCGGTATAAAACCAAGTGAATTTCTATATGGAATAAGTGATAGCGATGTAAATGTACCAAAAGAAATGAAAGAATTTAATAATAATAAAATAATAAGTAATATAACTATGAATTATAAAATTAAGTATTTGTGGATAAAAAATATATATGATGAAGCAGGAAATGGTCTATGTGATAGTGAATATTGTGTATATGATTTAGATATAAAAAGGAATAAATATAGTGTAAGTTATTATGATGAAGATAGAAAGACATTAATAAAAAAAGAAGAATATCTAGAAGATGAAAAGATAAAAGTAATAGAATATGAAAAAGAAGATAGTAATTATTATTATGAATTAAGTAGTTGGGAAGGATATCAAGAAGATTTAGTAATAACAAAAGACATAGAATTGTATGCAAAATATAACAAGACATCAAAACAAATAAAAAGTGATAAATATAAAGTAGAAAATAATTATATAAAAAATATAATGTTAAGTAATATATATAATAAATATAATTATAAAGACTTTATAAGTAATATAAGTCAAAAAGAAGGATTTTTAATGTATGAGAATAATAAAATAATAAGTCCCGAATATATAAAAACAGGAATGATTTATAAAAATAAATATAAAGAATATAAGATAGTGTTAACAGGAGATGTAACAGGAGATGGACTTGTTAAAATGAATGATGTGATGATGATAGCAAATCATTTAATAGATAATAATACATTAAAGAATGAATATTTCTATGCAGCAGATTTAACGAATGATGACAAAGTCAAGATGAATGATTTAATGAAATTGGCTAATATAATGATAAACGGAGGCAATATATGAAAAAGGTGTGGCTAGTAATTGTAAGTGTTGTATGTATAAGCACAGTAAAAGCAACAAATATAGATGTAAGTATAACATGTCCAAGTACAATTTATAAGGAAGATGCCATAAATTGTTCAATAAGTAGTAAGGCAAATAATGGAGCGTTATCAGGAATAAAAGGAAATTTTGAGATAACAAATGGAACATATGCATCATTTACAGCTGGAGGTAGTTGGGTAGTTTATGCATCAAATAGTAATGGATTTGTAATAGGAAACACATCCGGAGGAATAACAGGAAATAGTATATTAGGAACATTAAAGATAACAACCACAGCAAATGTCGGAGAACAAATAAAAATAAAGTTAACAAATTTAAATGCCAGTGATACCGATTATAATGATATAGATATAGCAAATAAAGAAGCAATAGTTAAGATTGTAGAAAAAGAAAAAAAAGATAATAATAACAATAATGGTAATTCAAACAATAATAATAATAATAATAAACCCAAAGAAGAGGTATATTTAGATACATTAGCAGTAGAAGGATATAATATAGGATTTACAAAAAATAAATATGTATATGATCTAGAGGTAACAGAAGATATTGAATATGTAAATATATTAGCAACATCAAAATATAACGTAAGTGGAGTAGGAAAGAAGACGTTAGATAAAGAAGTAAATGTAATAAGTATTATAGTAAGTAATGGAAATACTAAAAGAACATATACAATAAATATAAAAAAGGTAAAACCAATAACAGATAAGGTTAGTAATAATGAAGAAGAGGTAACAAAAGCATTAGAAAAGTTCAATGAAATATATATAGATGTATTGGAAAGTGAAAATCCAATAGCATTAAAATCTATATTAGAAAAAATATATAAAGTAGATAAGAAAATAACATATAATGTTTATAATGAAGAAAATAAATTATTATATAGTTATGTATTTAATGGAAAAGATATGGATTATATATTAGATAATATACCATTAAGAATAAAAATAGAAAAAGAAAATATAGAGTTTGTATATAAGAGTTATTTTCCAAATAATACAATAATAAATTTATATGATTATAAAACGAGTGGAAAATTATATAAAATAAATAGTGAAAATAGTTTAGAATTAATAGATAGTAATCTAAAATATACAGATGGACAAGTAGCAATAAAAGTAGAAAAAGGAGATAAATATACAATAACAGAAGAAGAAAAGAAAGATAATGATAAAGTTGTTGTAAACAAAACAAATCCATTAGTAATACCTTTGATGATTCTACTTATACTAGTTAGTTTAGAATTTAGTTATTATGTTATTTATAGGTATATCAAATTAAAAAGAATAGTTGATGATACAAAGAAAAATTAAAGAAGATGCTGAACAAGTGTCTTTTTTCATTTTATTTATATGATAAGCTTGTAACATTTTGACATGTTTTGTCGAAAGTGTTGCAGGCTTTATTTTTTCTCTTTATAATACAGTCCCTAAAGGAGGGATTATAATGAAAACAACTATTTTAAATAGTAATATTTCAGAAGAAAGAGCTTTTATACTTTCTAAAATATTTGCTAATAAATTACCTTTATTTGATTTTATTAATTCTTTTTTTGGTTATATAAATTATGGTTATCAGATAATTGATGGAAAAGTTAATGTATTAAATTTAAATAATAGAGTAAGTAATGGTAATTTGGTTATTAATTATGATAATGAAGATAGTGTTCGTTTAAATGTATGTGGCATTTATCATATCATTATTGAAGATATTACTTTTGAAAAAATAATTTAAGTGGGTCGACGAATGTCGGACTAAATTAAATTGAAAGGATGGAAATTATGAATTATTATAAGGAAATAAAAACAGAAATAATAAATAATGAAATAACTAAAAAAATTAAAGACTACTCTAAAAATAAAAGTGATTTAACGACTTATTATAATGTAGGTAAATTATTAAGTGAAGCAGGTAAGCATTATGGTGAAGGAATTATAAAGGAGTATTCTAAAAAATTAACAAAAGAATTTGGTAAGGGATACTCGACTCGTACACTAAAATATATGAGAAAATTTTATAATTTCCAAAAAGGGCAACCACCGTTTGCCCTTTTAACCTGGAGCCATTATTTGCAATTGTTATCATTTAAAGATAAAAATAAGATAAATTATTACATTGATATAACGATAAAAAACAATTTATCAAAAAGACAACTATGTGAACGAATAAAAAATAATGAATATGAAAGATTAGATGATAAAACAAAACAAAAATTGATTGAACATAAAGAAACTAAAGTTGAAGATCTCATTAAAAATCCAATAGTTATAAGAAATTCTTTTAATTATGAAATTATATCAGAAAAGATCTTACAAAAATTAATTCTTGATGATATACCTTCGTTTTTAAAAGAGCTTGGTAACTCATTTAGTTTTATTTCCAATGAATACAAAATTAAAATGGGTAATACCTATAATTATATTGATTTACTTTTATATAATATTGAATTCAATTGCTATGTTGTCGTTGAATTAAAGGTAACAGAATTAAAAAAAGAACATATTGGTCAAATTGAAGTATACATGAATTATATAGATAAAAATTTAAAAACACCTATGCAAAATAAAACTATTGGTATAATTATTTGTAAAAAAGATAATAGATTTATTATAGAGTATTGTAGTGATGAGAGAATAACTGTAAGAAAGTATGAATTAATATAAAAAAATAAAAGTGATTAAAAAATATTACTTACAAAATAAAATCACCTTTTTTCTAGGTGATTTATTCTAATTGTTATCTAAGTAATTTTCATCAACATTATCTATTACTTCATTAACTTCTTCTTCATCAACAATTTCATCGTAATCGTCGTAATCATCTTCAACACTAATTTTTACTTTAGCATCTCCGATGATTTCTACTCCCATTTCTTTTTCAATATCTAAATAGACATTTCCATTTTCACATTTTACATTTGATACGGTTGGCTGTTTTAAACATCTAACAATAATTTCACTAGCACCATCCATATTAGCATCATTTCGAAGTGGTACATTTAGATTATCTGTATAACTAAATTTCTTTGTTGTAACAGCAGTTTTTTTATCAGCATCATATGAGTACCATACATTTACATCAAAATTACCATTTATTGTAACGCTACCATTAGTGCCTTTTACACCATTAAATGAATGATTTATAACCCAACAACCAAGGACTGTGTTTGGTATTTCTTCGGGAGTTAATGTAAAAGAATTACTGTTAGTTTTTTTTGCTTTACCAATAACTGCTTTAGTAACTATTTCTTTAAAACTAGACAAATTAATCACGCTCCTAATTAAGTATATGCATTTACTTTACAAAAGTACACAGGATTTGGTATACTTATTATGGTGAAATTAAAATGAAAGATGATTGTTTATTTTGTAAAATTGTAAGAAAGGAAATTCCTTCAAAAATATTATATGAAGATGATGATATACTTGTTATGCTTGATGCATTTCCAGATACAGATGGACATACTTTAGTTATTCCCAAGGAACACTTTGAAGATATTTATGAAATACCTAATGAAGTTTTAATTAAAATGATTAGTGTTGGTAAGAAATTTACTAAAGAATTAATGTTTAAACTTGATAAGTGTGCATCAACATTTTTAATTAATTATGGAGACTCTCAAGCTATTAAACATATTCATTTACATTTGCTCCCTGATTTTATGCATAAAACGCATAATTTAGATAAAGATGAAGTATATAATTTATTAAAGGATTAGTTATGGCAAGAAGAAAAAGAAAATTTAAAAAAAATATAGTTAAGTTTTTCTTAAGTATTATTTTAGTAGCTTTAGTTAGTTATTTATCTTATCAAGGATATGATTATTTCTTTGGTAATGGCATTAGTGATGTAAATGGAAGTACTAAAGTTAACAATAATAATAGTAATAAACATAATGAAAATAAAGAACAAGTTTATAAATTGAAATTACTTGCAACTGGTGATGGATTAATTCATAGTGTTATTTATAGAACTTATTATAAAAATGGTGTTTATGATTTTAGTGATGCTGTAAAGTATGTAAAAGATATTGTTAAAGAGTATGATATTGCTTATTATAATCAAGAAACTCCAACTGGAGATGACTCAATTGCTTATTCTGGTTATCCGATGTTTTATACGCCGAGTGCTTATGTAGATGCCATGCGAGCAGTTGGCTTTAATACTGTATCTTTAGCATCTAATCATTCTCTTGATAAAGGTGAAAAAGGTATTTTAAATACTGTTAAATATTTTAAAACTACTGATATTTTATATAGTGGTATGAGTGATTCAGAGACTGATAGAAATAATTTTATTATAAAAGAAAAAAATAACATAACTTATACGATGTTATCATATACCACAATAACCAATGGATTAAATGTTCCAGCAGGAAAGAGTTATCTTTTGAATAAATATGATAAAGAGCAAGTAAAAAAAGACATTGAAGCTGTTCGTGATAAAGTAGATGTTTTAATTGTTGCAATGCACTGGGGGATTGAATATATTAATATGCCAAATGATGAGGAAAAAGAAATTGCTGAGTATTTATCATCGCTTGGAGTTGATATTGTAATAGGTAATCATCCTCATATTTTGCAGCCAATAACTAAAATTGGAGATACTATTGTAATGTATTCTTTGGGTAATTTCATATCAAATCAATATGGTGGGTCTAATGGAGATTGGAATAAGCTTATTGGCTTTATGGCAACTTTAGATATAACTAAAACTGTTTCTAAAGATAATGAAGTAAACATGACTTTTGATAATTTAGGTGGGGAATTAATATTTACAAAATATAATGGTAATCCAGTTACAACTCCAGTTCATACAGGACATACTGTTATTCCATTTAGTAAAATGACTGATGATAGTTATTTAAAAGATTATGAAAGGATTTATAATAAATATACAGGTGTACTTAAATCTTTAGGACAAGATTTAAATATAGCTCCGATAGGTTCTAGAGCAAACTAAAAAGCTGATTTTTTCAGCTTTTTAGTTTGTTTCTTTTACTATTGGTTTAAAATTGCTAATAGCATTTACTAGTTTTGGGTGTCTTATAATAAAATGAATGGTTGGGTTTTCTTCTTTAGATATAATAACAAATTTTTTGTTTACTATTGTAACTGTTATATTTTTAAATGTAAGTGATGATAATTTATTTAATTTGTAATTATGGTTCTTCTTAGAAAAAGTTTCTGTTTCTTTTAGGTGGGATAAATATTCTTCGTATGTATAAGTAATTCTTTTATTATAAAAAATATCTGAAAGTAAGAGATTAGAAGGAGAGTTTTTAAATTCTTCTTTTGTTAATATATGAATATTATCTGTTATAGATGAAGTATTTAAAATATTAGTATAGTTTATATAGCATTCATTTTTATAATTTAAGATAGTATCTATGTCACTTTTTTTTAGTTTATTTCTTTTTAAAATAGAAGTAAGTAGGGTATCACTGATTGTAAAAAGAGGAAGGCTAGATAAAAATCTTGTTCGTGGTTCAAACACTTCATAGTATTTTTTTAAAAAATTATTGTATGAATCAATGTTTTCTTTTTTATAAATATCCATTAAAGGTGTAGCTTTTTTTAGTAAATTTTTTGCTTTTTCTTGATAATATTCTACCTCTTTTTTATTATTAGTTAAATAATATTTTCCTTTATTGTGGTGACCATTTATTGATTCTCCTGAGAGTGCTAATGTTTGTGATGTATATGTAAGATTTTGATAGATATTTGTTTTAATATCTTTAAAGTAATAAGGAGTAATTTGACCTGTCATATATATTGGAATCCAACTTTCTAATCCTAACATCATTTCGTTAAAAGGACGATCTAAGTTGTGAATAATATCTAAATGAATTCCTTTTTTCAACATACAAGCAATTCCAAACATCCATTTTTTCCCAAATTCCACGTCTTTTGCCATATCTTCCATGGGCATATCACTACACATAAAAACTTCATTATTTTTAGTTAATACCGTTCCCTTAAAAAAGTCTAGTTCTCCTTTTTTCATTTCTTCAATTCCATAATAACTTTTAGTTTTGGTAATATAAAAGGGAACGTTAGGGATTTTTAGTTCATCAAATTTAATTGCTTTAATATAATCATTTAAATTGAATTTATCTAAATTTGTTAGAAAAATTTCGATTTTATCATCTGTTTTGTTATTGCTGTTTGTTAGGAAAGTTAATATATGCTTGTATAGATTATTAATATTTAAATCTTTAATATCTAGAAGAATAGATATTTTTTTTATGTCTTCTTCAGAATTATATTTATTTATAATGTAGTTGGTTGTTTTTTTTGAAAATTCAATTGGTTCACTCGGTTTGGTTTTTCCGTACCTTATTCTTGATATGTGTGATGAATCATATAGAGTGTATTTTGACATGTCTTTTAAATTAATCTTTAATATATTAATTAAATCGTTTAAATTTTTACTAAAATTTTCATAATTAAAATCATCTTTTTTTAAAGAATTTAGTATATTATTTTTAATATCTTCTTTTTTGTATTTATTATTGCCCAATTCAAATATAGCATTAATAATTTTATCTGTTTGAATGCTATTTATTTCTGGCCTTCTTTGACCACTACGGTATCTACTTATAACTGATGGCGATATGTTTGTAAGTTCTGATATTTTTTTAGAATTGCAGTTAAATTCTTTTAAATACTCATTTAATAAATCTTTGAAAGTCATAACTAATCACCTAATTGTATTATACTACATAAGCAATTAATTGTCATTAAAAACAATGTATTAATTGGAAACTTAATTGTAATGTATAATCTTAAGTTATGAAGTGAATTAATATTTAATTTTGAAAGATAAGGCTGAAAAATAATTTAAATTTACTACCTTTTATAGTAGTTTTTATTTTGGTATGTTATAATATGATTATCTTAAGGGAAGTGATGTAAATGGATCAAGAAAAAATAGGTAAATTAATTAAGAAGATTAGGATAGAAGGTAAATATAGTCAAAAAGAATTTGCAGAAAAGTATGGAGTTACTCCACAAGCAGTAAGTAAGTGGGAAAATGGAAAAAATATTCCTGATATAGCTATTTTAAAAGAAATTTGTAATGATAACAATTTGAAAATAGATGAATTTTTAAATGCAAAATCTTTGGAAAAGAAAAAAAATATAATTATTATAATTATTATAATATTATCTTTTATTATTATAGGTATTGGTGTGATTTCAGTGAAACATAATAATGATTCTTTTAAATTAAAAACTATTACATCAGCGTGTGAAGAATTTGGCTTATATGGTAGTATTGCATATAATAAAAATAAATCTAGTATATATATTGATAATGTAACTTATTGTGGAGAAAAAAAATTGCCTAAATATAAAAAAATAAGTTGTACATTGTTTGAAAAAGAAAAGGATACTTTAAATGTTATAAATTCTTATGATTCAGAAGATGGAAAAATAATAACTATAGATTTATTTTTAAAGGATTTTTCGTTTAAAGTTGATGATTATGAACATACTTGTAAAAATTATAAAAATGATTCATTTTATTTAGAAATAAAAGCTATTACTTTAGATGATAAAGTTGAGTTACACGAAATACCTTTGATTCTTGGGGATGGATGTAACTAAAAGCATTTTACAATTTCAAATTGTAAAGTATTAAAATAGACTAGTAAAATAGTCTTTTTTTTGATAGAATTATTTTAGAAAGTAAGGTTGATGAAAATGTTTTTAGGTGAAAATCCAATTCATATTGAAGTAGAAAAAAAAGAAGATATAGCAAAATTTGTTTTAATGCCTGGAGATCCTTTGCGTGCTAAATATATTGCTGACAATTTCTTAGAAAATGCAAAGTGTGTAACTAGTGTTAGAAATATGCTAGGTTTTACTGGAACTTATAAAGGTGTTTCTCTTACTGTTATGGGAAGTGGAATGGGTATGCCTAGTATGGGTATTTATTCTTTTGAGTTATTTCATTTTTTTGGAGTTGAAAAAATAATTAGAATTGGCACTTGTGGAGCTGTTAGTCCAAAAGCTAATATAAATGATATACTTTTAAGTGAAAGTGTATATAGTGAATCAAATTTTGCTTATACTTATAATAATTATAGAGAAAGAGTAGTAATGGCTGATAAGTCTTTAAATGAAAATGTAGTGAAGGCCGCAAATGAACTGGGGTTAAATGATAAATTACATAAAGGAATGCTTACAACAATGGATGTGTTTGGACCTTACATTGATTTTGAAAGAGTTCTTTCTAGAATTCCAAAAGAATATGAAGTATTAGGTGAAGAAATGGAGGCTTTTGGTCTTATTCATGTAGCTAATAGTATGAAAAGAAGTGCAACAGCAATAGCTACAGTAGTTGATTCAAAATATAGTGATGTTGTTTTATCTATTGAAGAAAGACAAACTTCTTTAAATAATATGATAAAATTAGCACTTGAAGCCATAATAAAATAAGAAAAAGGGTGATTAGATGGAAGCAATAAATGAAGAAATATTTAGAGCTTATGATATTAGAGGAACATATCCTAAAACGATAAATGAACAAGTAGCATTTACAATTGGTAGGAGTTATGGTTCTTATTTGCAAGAAAAATATAATAAAAATACTTGTATAGTTTCTCATGATAATAGATTATCGAGTGAAGCATTAACTCAAAACCTTATCAAAGGTTTAGTTTCTAGTGGATTAAACATCATTTCTTTGGGATATACAACAACGCCGATGAATTATTATGCAAGATATATTAATCAAATGCCAGGGATTATGGTAACAGCTTCGCATAATCCTAAAGATGATAATGGTTTTAAAATGTCTTTTGATGGAATGATAAATGCTCGCGGAGAAATGATTGAAGATTTTAAAAAATATACTTATGCTGGTAACTTTAAAAGTGGGCAAGGAAAAATAACTAATACTAATATTACTGATAAGTATTTGGATTATTTAAAGTTTTCTATTAAGTATGGTAAAAATAAAAGAAAAATTGTAATCGATCCAGGGAATGGCGCAACTTGTCATATAATAAGAAAAGTGTTTGATAATGCTTTTTGTAATCCAATTTATATAAATGATATTTCTGATGGAACATTTCCAAATCATCATCCAGATCCTAGTGTAAAAGAAAATATGGTTCAACTTCAAAAAGCTGTTAAAGAAAATAGAGCTGATTTTGGTGTTGCTTATGATGGTGATGGAGATAGAATTGGTGTTGTAATGGAAAATGGAGAAGTAATGCCAATAGAGTTTTTAATGCTTTTATATATTAAAGATATGTTTAATACTGTATCTAATAAAACATTCTTATATGACGTTAAGTGTTCTAAAGTAATGGAAGATATGATTAATGCTTGGGGGGGTAAAACAATATTATATCGAACCGGTGCATCTTATACTGAATTTAAAACCCATGAGGATAATTTGCCTTTTGGTGGTGAATATTCAGGACACTTATATTTTAGGGATCGTGATGCTGATTGTGCAAGTGCAATATATGCTTCGTTAAGATTACTCGAAATAATGAGTAAGACTAGTGAAAAGTTAAGTAAGATGGTAAAAGATTTTCCAAAATATTATTCCACACCAGAAATAAAAATTCCAAGTGATGATAATATTAAATTTAATGTGGTGGAACAAGTAAAAAAGTATGCAAAAATGAAAAATTATCCAGTAAATGATATTGATGGTGTTAGAATTACATATACAAATGGATGGGTTTTAGTTAGAGCTAGTAATACTGGGCCTAATTTAACATTTAGAGCAGAATCAACTAGTGAGTATGGGATAATTTCATTGCAAAATATATATTTACCAATGATTGAAGAATATAACAAACCTATAGATATGTTATAACAATATATGTTTATATATATTGTTATTTTTTGTATACTAGGAAAGCCTTTTTAAGTAATAATACTTATGATGGACATGAATATTTAAAACAAAAATAAATAAAAATAAGTATTATGATTAAATAGCTTGTATTGGTTTGTTAATATAAAAGCACTAATATGGGAGAATTTCGTTAGAAAATTAAGTTTTGTTCAAAAAAATCTATTTACAAGATAATGTTTATATAGTATAATGTTAATACATCAGCAAAAAAAAACAAAAATTTTACAAAAAGTATTGCCAAAATCAAAAAAATATTGTAAAATTAAAAAGGTTTTGTTAGTGGGCTTGTAGCTCAGCTGGTTAGAGCGCACGCCTGATAAGCGTGAGGTCGGAGGTTCAAGTCCCCCCAAGCCCACCATTAATAATGGCCCGTTGGTGAAGCGGTTTAACACACATGCCTTTCACGCATGCATACATGGGTTCAAATCCCGTACGGGTCACCAATTTTGATTATAACTCCGTAGTAGGAGTTTTTATTTGCAATTAAGAGGTTGTGTTATGATATACTGTTATGATAAAAGAATTATAAAAAATGAAGATATTATTAAAGAAATTAATAATGTTAGAAAAAAATACCCTGTGGTTTTATACGATGAAATTAATGATAATTTTTACAATTTAAAAGGAAAAGTTTGTTCTATCAAGGGAAAAAGAGTTTTTCCTAGAACTGGTGCCTTACAAGTGGAAATTATTATAAATGCTATTGAAAGTAAAGGCGGTATACCGATTAATAATATAGATATGGTAAATAAAATTGAACTTTGGCCTTTATATATTAAAACTAATAGAGATGTTTTAGTATTTGAAGGAAGAGAATTATTAAAAGAAGAAAATATTAGATATTTAAAAGAGTTATTTGGAGAAAAAATGTTTATTAAAACTGTTACAAAAAATTTTATTGGAGTTATTAACCCAAATATTTTAGAAAGAACTAATTGTAATTTTTGTAAAGCTTTAAATCTTCATGAAAACGAACTATTTATAGTAAGTACCTTTGTAGATATCAAAGAAGATAAAATGGGTACTAAAGAATATAGATGTGTTATTATAGATGGTAAAATATATAATATATCAAGATTAACTTTTTTTCAAAGCCATAAAATTGAAAATAAAGTTTTGGATTTTGCTTTAAATATTGTTAAAAAATATCCAGGTACTTATGTTGTTGATTTAATGGAAGATTCTAAAGGACTTATTGATATAGTGGAATTTAATCCAATCGAAGCATCAGGAATGTATTTGTATAATTCTATATGTGATAAGTCACTTGATTTAAAGCATGATAATATAGATTTAGCTAAAAAGATAATTGATGCTGAAGTCATAAAACCTATTTTAAATGCTAGATGTAAATGGAATAATTATGGAATGTTTGCTGCCGATCTTAGAAGCATTTGTATGATTGGAGAAAGAGGAGCTTTATTTTTCTCAGATTCATTTGATGATTGTAATTTATATGGCTGCGAAACTGAAAGCCTTAAACTTTCAAGACAATTTGAACCAATTAATGATTTATAAACAAAAAAACTTCCATAAATTTGGAAGTTTTTAATTGTTTAAATGGCGGAGCAGAGAGGATTTGAACCTCCGCGCCAGCATTCGCCGACCTAAATCCTTAGCAGGGATCCCTCTTCAGCCTCTTGAGTACTGCTCCATAAGCTACCTCTATATTTTAATATAAAAGTAGTATCTTGTCAATTAGCTTATGCAAATATTTTCAATATTATCGATAAAATCTTGCATTACTGTTAAATAATCGTCCGTATTGTCTGTTTCAACATTAATCATCGATTTAACATCAATTGTTTTGGCTTTATAATCATTTACAATCGTTTTTATATTTTCTGTGTAATTATTATCTAAAACTAATATTGTTGTGTATGTTTCTTTTTTGAAATTGTTTTTAATGGAGTTTAGTGTTCCTTCAGTTAAATTTTCTTCATCTAAGGAAACAATATTAAATCCATAGTTTTCTAAAAACTTAAATACATTATCACTAACTATCAAGGTGTTTGTGCCTTTAGATTGTGCTTCTTTACCAATAGCTCTCAAGTCAGCATCTTTTAAAGATAATATTTCTGATAATTCTTGATATTTTTTTTCAACATAATCTGATATTATTTGACTTTCTAGGTATTCTTTTAAATAATCTTTAATGTTTTTAGCTAGCATTAAATAGTTATTTGGACTCATCCATAATTCTTTATCACCATTTTTATAAGATAATCCGTTGGAAACATCAATAATTAATAAATTTTTATTTTTATTAATTAGGTTTTTGGCTATTGTTTTTTCGTTGCTTAAACCATTATAAATAAAAAGATCTGATTTGGCATATTTTTTTATTTGCTTATCTGTAAGTTCGTAATTGTAGACATCTGCACCACTTGGATAAATACTTTCGATTGTTCCGTAGTCTTTATACATAAATTCAGTTAAATATTTAATAGGATATATAGTAGTATAAATTGTAGCGTTTTCTAAATTGTCTTTTTTTAGACTGCATCCTGTTAAAAGAAATGCACTTAGTATTATTAAAAATAATTTTTTCATATTGTTTTTCCTTCCTTTTTAATTTCGTCATGTCCATATTTTCCAAAGGGATGACATCTAAGTACTCTTTTGATTCCTAATTTTAATCCATTAAACAAGCCATATTCATTTAAGGCCTCAATCATATATTCACTGCATGTCGGATTAAATCTGCACATTGAGTGGGCATGAGTAGGAGTTACTTGGTACCCTCTGATAATATAAATTAATAACTTTTTTATAAATATCACCCTTTAAACATTTTACTATATAATTATTCGTTTGTAAATGTTTTCAAAATAGAAAAAATTTGTTATAATTAAATAGAAATGGATATGGTAATATGAAATGTTTAGAAAAAATGGGTATTGAAATTAAAAATAAAGAGTTATTGGAAACTGCATTAACTCATAGTAGTTATTCAAATGAACATAATTGTGATAATTATGAAAGGTTAGAGTATTTAGGAGATGCAATACTAGAATCTGTAACTAGTGAGTATTTATATTTAAACACTGATTATAGTGAAGGAGAAATGACTAAGATTAGAGCTAATTATGTTTGCGAAAAAGCTTTAGCTACATATTCTAAAAAAATGGGGATTGATAGATATATTAGACTTGGACATGGACAAATACATAATTTAAACGATACAATTATTGCTGATGTTTTTGAAGCTGTAGCGGCAGCTGTATATTTAGATCAAGGATATGAAGTTGTAAAAAAATATTTGCAAGATATTATTGTACCATTTATTAAGGAAGGTTGGGATTTTAATACTGATTATAAAACAAAATTACAAGAGGCTGTTCAAACAAATAAAAAGTCTTTGGAGTATGTATTAATTCGTGAATATGGAGAAGCACATGATAAGACTTTTGAAATGGCAGTTAAAATAGATAATATAATATATGGAAAGGGCATTGGTAAAAGTAAAAAAGAAGCTGAACAAAATGCAGCATTAGATGCTTTGAATAAAAGTGTGGTGAAGTAAATGTATTTAAAAAGTATTAGAGCACAGGGGTTTAAATCTTTTGCAGATAAATTAGATTTGGAAATTAATCCAGGAATAACTGGAATTGTTGGACCAAATGGTTCTGGAAAAAGCAATATTGTTGATGCTGTAAGATGGGTTTTAGGTGAACAGTCTGTTAAATCTTTGCGTGGACAAAATAATATGACTGATTGTATCTTTAGTGGTAGTGAATCTAGAGAAGCTCAAAAAAGAGCAATGGTTGCTTTAGTTTTTGATAATAGTGATCATTATTTACATAGTGATTTTAAAGAAGTAGAAATAAAAAGAATAGTTTATTCAACTGGTGAAAATGAGTATTATATTAACAATTCAAGGGTTAGACTTAAGGATATAACTGATTTATTTATTGATTCTGGCGCTGGAGCTAATGCATTTAATATAATTAGTCAAGGAAATGTAACAGATATAGTAAATTCTAAATCAAGTGATCGAAGAGTTATATTTGAAAGTGCCGCTGGTGTATTAAAATATAAAAAGCGTAAGGAAGAAAGTTTAAAGAAGTTAGAAAAAACTGAAGAAAACTTAATGCGTATAAAGTTAGTTATTGATGAACTTTCTAAAACAGTTGAACCTTTAAAAGAACAAAGTATTGTTGCCCAAAAATATGTTGATATAAAAGGTGAGTTAGAAAGTATTGATATTGCTTTAATAGCAAAAGACATAACAGATTTAAATCTAGAATATTCTAAAATATGTGAGGAAATTAAAAATTTAAAAGAAAAATTAATTACTTTAAAAGATAATGTCGGAGATTCTAAATTAGAGAAATTAAAATTAAAGAATCTGGAATTAGAAGAAAGAGTAAATAAAAAAAGAGAAGAATTACTTAAAATAACTGAAGAAATAGGTAATTTAAATAGTGAAAAAAAGATAACTGTTGAAAGAAAAAAATATGAAGCAAATAAAGATGTTATAGATGATAATTTAATTAAGTTAAAAGAGGATGAACTTAATATAAATAAAAATATTACAGTTTTAGAAAGAGAAATATTAGATATTGAAGCAAGTGTTAATGATCAAAGAGAAAAAGGTGAAGAAGTAAAGAATAAACTTTTAGTGTTAAAAGTTAAGAAAAGTACAGCTAATAATTCTTTGATGGAAGCAACTAAGGCTAAGTTTTTATTAGAAAATAAAATTGAAATATTAGAAAATAATATAATGAGTGCTGAATCTGCTCCGGTTAGTGTTAGAAACATTTTGAATAATCCTAGACTTCATGGCATTCATAATACAATTGGAAAACTTTTGGATATACCAGAAAAATATATGATTGCAACAGATATTGCTTTAGGAGCAAGTAGTAATTATTTAGTTGTTGACGATGACAATTCTGCCTTAAGTGCAATAGACTTTTTGAAAGAAAGAAAGTTAGGAAGAGCAACATTTTATCCATTAAATGTAATTAAATCTAGATATGCAAATAGTGAGATAATAAATGATATAAAAAATATTAATGGTTATATTGGTATTCTTAGCGATTTAATTAGTTATGATAGTAAGTATAAAAATGTTATTGAAAATCAATTGGGTCAAGTAATTGTAGTTGATAATGAAAGAACGTTAAATATTATTGGTAAATTAATAAATTATAAATATAAAATTGTTTCGTTAGATGGTGAAATTCTTCATGTTGGTGGTTCTATTACTGGTGGTACTAGTAAGAAAAATACAATGTTAAATGAAAAAAATGAGCTTAATAAACAAAAAAATGATTTGCAAAAGTTAGAAATTAAAATAAAGGAATTAAGTGAAGAAGTAAATAATTTAAATGAAGAATCATTAGAACTTGAAGAAAGAGAAAATGTTTTAAATAAGTATGTTGTTTTACTAAATGAAGAACTATTTAATAAAAGAACTAATTTAAGTAGATTGAATGAAGAACATAAAAGTATATTAAGTGAACTTGAAGGAATAAATGATTTAAAGAGCAATAAGTTAGATGAACATTTAGTATTGCTTATGGAAAAGATTAATAATTTAAGTAAAAGCAAAGAATTACTTGAAAAAGATATTAAAGTAATAAGTAAAGAAAAAAATGATTTAAATGATGAAATAAATGAACTTGATAAAAAACTTAGGGATAGTAATAGTAGTTATAATTTAGTAATTAATGAGCTTAAAAATAAAGAAATTATTTCTGGTAAATTAGAGGTTAAATTAGATAATTTGTTAGATGAACTAAATAATGATTATAATTTAACTTATGAAGCAGCTTGTGGAAACTATAACTTAGAGATGGATAGTGATATAGCTCGTGAACATGTAAAGAATTTAAAAAAAGAATTATCTAGTTTAGGTAATGTAAACGTTGGTGCTATTGAAGAATATGATAGAATTTCAAAAAGATATGAATTTTTAAATAGTCAAAAATTTGATTTGGAAAGTGCTTCAAGTGAACTTAAAGGTATCATTATGGAAATGGATGAAATAATGGTAGATAAATTTAAAAAATCATTTGAAAACATTAAAGTGGAATTTAGTAAAATATTTAAATTGATGTTTAAAGGTGGTAAAGGAGAACTAATTTTAAGTGATCCAGATGATTTGCTTAATACTGGTATTGATATTATTGCTATACCACCCGGTAAAAAGATAAATTCTCCAGTTTCCTTAAGTGGGGGAGAAAAAGCTTTAACAGCAATATGTTTGTTATTTGCAATGCTTGAGGTTAAGCCATCTCCATTTGTAATTCTTGATGAAGCAGAAGCTGCCTTAGATGAAGTAAATGTTGATATGTTTGGTAAATATTTAAGTGAAGAAAAAAATAGAAGCCAATTTATAGTAATTACTCATAAAAAAAGAATGATGGAATATGCTGATTCTTTGTACGGAATTACAATGCAAGAATCTGGGGTAAGTAAAATAGTTAGTGCTAAATTAGAAAATTAATGTTAAGATATGTAAAATTTTAAATTGTTGTTTAAAAAAATTGTGAAATATGATAAAATTAATTTAAGGAGGATGACGTTATGCCATGGTGGGTAATATTAATAATAGTTGTAGTTTTAATTGTTCTTTGGGCAATTAGTGTATATAATAAACTAGTTGTTTTAAGAAATAGAGTTAAAGATCAATGGGCTCAAATTGATGTTCAATTAAAAAGAAGATTTGATTTAATTCCAAATTTAGTAGAAACTGTTAAAGGTTATACTAAACATGAATCTGAAACACTTGAAGCTGTAATTAAAGCTCGTAATACTTATGTATCTGCGACTTTACCTGAAGATCAAATGAAAGCTGATGGAGAACTTACTCAAGCAATTTCTAAATTATTTGCTTTAACTGAAAGTTATCCAGATTTAAAAGCAAATACTAATTTTCAAGCTTTACAACAAGAGCTTACTGAAACTGAAAGCAAAATTGCTGCCGCTAGACAATTTTATAATGATACTGTTTTAGTTTATAATAATAAAATAGATATGGTTCCAAGTAATATTATTGCTAGTTTGTTTAAGTTTACTAAAGAAGCTTTCTTTGAAGCAAACGAAACAGAACGACAAAATGTTCAAGTTAAATTTTAAAAAGACGTTCTAAACGTCTTTTTTTGAGAGGAGTTAGGAGTTAATGAAAAAAGTTTTAGTTGCGATTATTTGTTTTTTATGTATTCCTGTAGTTACTTTAGCAGCAGATTATGATATAGAACACTTTTATATAGATGCAACACTTAAAGATAATGGTGATATGGATGTTTCCGAGTTAATTGTTCTAGATGGAACATTTAATGGCTATGAAAGAGATATAATTTATCAAAGCAGTTATACAAATTATAATGCAAGTGATATTGAAAATTTTAGTGTTAGTGCTAAACATGTAAATAAAGTATCATTTGAAACTTTTTATGAATATTTTGATACTTTTAGTCAAGTAACTTATGCAAATAATGGTGATATGGGAAAATATATTTTGTCGAGCTTAAATGATGGTATTAGATTAAGAATGTATTATAGTACTGATAATGAATCTACAGCATTTTTAATTAAATATACATTGAAAGATGTTGGTATTTTACATAGTGATGTAGTGGAATATTATTGGAACTTTATTGGTAATGGATTTGAAGATGATATTAAAGATTTACAAATTAGAGTTAATTACCCAAGTAAAATGAATAAAGATGATTTTAGTTGGTGGTTTCATGGACCATTAACAGGAAATTCTGATATCGTCAATGTAAATAGTGCATATACAAGCGTTTTAGCTAGTGTAAAAAAAGTTTCAGCTTATGAAGCAGTTGATTTTAGAACAATAGTACCTAAAGATGGATTTAATGAATTATTATTTAAAAAAATCGATAATGAAGAAGTAAAGACAAGTATTATCGAACATGAAGATGAAATAGTAGCAAAGGATTTAGAGAAAATTAAGAAAAATAAAACATTGTTTTATACCTTTGAAGGATTATCAGTGATTTATTATGTAATATTAATAATTGTTTGGATATATGTATATAAAAAGTATGATAAAGAAAGAACACCAAAATTTAATTTAGAGTATAATAGAGAATTTATTGATGATTATAATGTTGAGGTTATTGATTATTTGATGAATAGCAATATTACACCGAATGCTATGAGTGCATCAATTATGAATTTGATTTATAAGAAAAATATTAAAGCTGAAAAAATACTTGAAGAAAAAGATGGTTATAAATTCACCTTGTTAAATAGAGATAATTTAAATGAAACAGAAAATTATTTAGTAGATTTTTTATTTGATAGAGTAGGAACTAATAATGAATTTACAACAAGTAAATTAAAAAAATATGCAAAATCTACACAAACTTGTGATAGATTTATGAGTAGTTATACAAAATGGAAAAATAAAGTAATTGAAGATGGTAAAAATCAAAATTTTTTTGATAAACTACCAGGTAGATTTGGTTATGGATTCTTTATGTTATTAGTAGCTTTTTTGATATATTTATTTGGGGTAATAGTGTTTCATGTTGAATTTTTCTTGATTCATACTTTAATATTTGCAGCAATTATATTTATTGTTTATATTGGAACTATAAAAAGAAAGAGTGAAAAAGGTATCGAAGACTATACTAAATGGAAAGCTTTTAAAAAATTCTTAAATGATTTTGGAACTTTTGATACTAAAGAATTACCAGAAATAATATTATGGGAAAGATATTTAGTTTATGCAACAATATTTGGATTAGCTGATAAAGTTGAAAAGGCAATGAATGTAAAAATTAAAGAATTAGATGTGTCAAATATGTATGGTAATAATTATATTTTTATTAATAACTATAATTTGACATCATCTATTAATCATTCAATTAATCAAGCATATCAAGGCGCACAATCAACCATAACTAGAGAAAGTGCTAGTGCATCAGGTGGTTCTTTTGGAGGACATGGTGGAGGATTTTCTTCTGGCGGTGGCTTTGGTGGAGGAGGCGGCGGTGGCCGAGGCTTCTAAAATATAATTTAAAGAGCAAAAATTAGGCTCTTTTTTTTATACTAGGAAAGTCATCCAAAATTTTTTAAATAAAAGCATTGATATATAGCCAAACAAATGTTATAATTAAATCATCCAAGGGGGATGGTTTAATGAATACTTATAAAGCATATAAATTAAGAATTTATCCTACAGATTTTCAAAGAGAATTACTTGAAAAAACTTTTGGATGTACTAGATATATTTATAATAATTTTCTAGCAGAAAGAAAAAATAAATATGAAGAAAGTAAAACAAGGATAAGTGTATATGAACAATTGAAAAAATTAACAGATTTAAAAAGAGCAAAAGAATGGTTAAGAGAAATAGACTCATGTGCCTTACAAGCATGCGTATATAATTTAGATGATGCATTTCAAAAGTTTTTTAAAGGAAATGGTTATCCAAGATTTAGAGCAAAAGGTGTACATGAAAGTTTTAGAACAAATAACACATTAAATACTTATAAAAATAAAAAATATGAAAGTATAAGAATAGATTTAAAAAAAAGAATAATAACTTTGCCAAAACTAAAAGAAGTAAAGTTTCGTGGATTTAGAACGACAAAAGAAATCGTAGGTAAAATAAAATCCGCAACAATTAGTAAAGATGCTAACAAATACTTTGTAAGCGTCCTTGTTGAAGTGCCATTTATTAAGTATTCATTAAAACCAACATCAATCGTGGGATTAGATCTGGGTATTAAAGATTTTATAGTAACATCAAATGGAGAAAAATTAAAAAATGAAGTAAAGATAAATGAAAAAAGGCTAAAAGGGTTACAAAAATGGTTATCAAGATGTAAAGCTGGAAGTAAAAATAGATATAAAGTAAAATTAAAAATACAAAGATTGTATTTAAAAATTAGAAATGCCAGAAAACATATGATATATAAACTTGCAAATAAAATAATAAAAGAAAATGCCATCGTAGTAATTGAAAACTTAGATGTTAAAAGTATGTATCAAGTTCATAAAATAGCCAAACACTTAAAAAACGTACCAATTAGTGAATTTATACGAATCTTAAAATACAAATCAAATTGGTTAGGTAAAAAAGTAATAGAGATAAACAAATATTATCCAAGTAGTCAAAGTTGTAATAGATGTGGATTTAAAAATGAAGAAGTAAAAGATTTAAGTGTAAGAAAATGGATATGTCCAGAATGTGGTTTGATACATGATAGAGATATAAACGCAAGTATAAATATAATGTTTGAAGGATTAAAAATATATATGAAAGAAAGTATAATATAAATAAGAACAAAAAATAAAAAAACAAGTAGGGTGGCGACCATCCAAAATTGGTCTGTGGAGAAACCAAAGGTTTCAGGGAAACAGAAAAGTGTTATCGTGAGGTAACACAGATACTTGAATTTCGTTAGAAATTTAAGTTGTGTTCTATTTTGAATTTGGTAAAATTGAAGCTCAACGTGATATGACTATAAATTTATTGAAAGAAGATATTCTAATAGAAAAGATTGTGGCTGTAACAAGAATTAGATCAAAAATAATAGTGTTTGTTATTTAAGCTGTTTATTTTAATTTGACAGACTATTTGTTAATATGGTAAAATATTATCTTCTTATGAAGAGAAAGTTTAGTGGTTGAAGTGAAAAAACAAGATGAACAAAAGCATTTTCTTAGTTTAATGGCAAGAATTGGAGATTATGTCTTTATTGATATATCAAAACTTGATATTTCTAATGGATATTATCCAAGTTCATTGTCTGACATAGATTCTTTTACAATGCATTTTTCTGTGGATGAAATTATGAATTCAATCAAAAGAGCAAATTTAGCAAGTAATAAATATTTAAACGGTACTTTAGTTATTGAGGATAATCAAAAGCATAATCCAATAATAGTGATTGATAAAGATTTTTATAATAATTTTAGAATTGATTTATTTTTAAGTGAAAAGATGAATAAGAAAAGTTCTTTAAATAATATATTAAATAAATTTAGAGCTGTTTGTAAAGATAAAGTTATTGAAGATAGTTTTATTCTTGCTATTAAAAATAATAACCTAGATTTAGCAGTTGATATATTATTTAATTTGCCATATATAACTTTAAGAAAATTTATTGTTTATTTAATTGAATTACGAAATAAAGAATTAGAAGAGTTGAAAAATAAAGAAAGAATTCGTGATAAAACAGCATAAAAATCTGTTTTTTTTCTATATTATGTATTATAATATAAATAGGGAAGTGATTTTTATGTTTAAGAAAAAAAATGAAATAGACACTGGTGGATTAAATGAAATTATATATTTAAGTAAAAACATATTAAAGTTACTTTTTATTATTTTAATTATTGGAATTGTTTTAGCTGGTACAATTCTTTTGAAAGAATTGGGAGCATTTAAATTTATTGGAGGAGTTTTAAGTGTACTTGCACCTTTATTTATTGGCTTTGTAGTAGCTTGGTTATTTGCACCTATAGTAGACAAACTTACTAAAAAAGGTATGTCAAGGATACTTTCATCGATGATTGTTTATATAGTTTTCATTGCTTTTTTGTTAGTATTTTTTAGAATATTTATTCCAATTATTTATAATGAATTAAATGAACTTATAAAAACTTTGCCAAGTATATTAAGTAAAATAACTGATTTTATAAATAATATATTTGATAAACTAGATACAGATGCTTTTGATATGAATGCTGTAAAGACTAATATATTAGACGCTATTACAATGTATGGAACTAGTATTTCAAGTAATTTACCAACCACGATTGTGAGTATTATGTCAAATTTAGTTAGTGGATTAGGTACAATTTTCTTTGGTCTTATTATTGGTTTATATATGTTGTTTGATTTTGATAATGTTACGAATTTGCTTCTTAAAGTTATACCAGTTAAACATCAATTGGAGGTTGCATCATTAGTTGAAAAAATTGGATTTGAAGTTAGAAAATGTGTAAATGGAACATTATTAGTAGCTTGTATGGTATTTGTTTGTGATACAATTGGTTTTAGCATTATTGGTTTAAAATCAGCATTATTATTTGGATTATTTTGTGGTATTACAGACTTAATTCCATATATTGGCCCATATTTAGGTACTGCAGTGGCCACAGTTGTTGGTCTTACACAAAGTCCTTTAATTGGACTTGGAGTCTTTATTATAGCTTGCGTTGTTCAACTTGTTGAGTCATATGTTTTACAACCGATTGTCATGAGTAAAGCTACGAATTTACATCCTGTTATAATTATTTGTGGTCTTCTAATTTTTGGACATTTCTTTGGTATAGTAGGTATGATCTTAGCAACACCAATCATGTCAGTTATTAAAGTTATACTAGAATTTATTATTGAAAAATTCGAATTGTTTCAAAAAAAGAATGAAGAAGAAAAAGCAATATGATAAAACATATTGCTTTTTATGACGGCTAGTGTTAAAATAATGTTTATGGAATATCTAGTTGATTGGGTGCTACCTTCTAATTAATTATATAGGAGGTTTGAGACATGACTAAAGATGGAATTATCATCGGGTTATGGTTGATCATTATTCTGCTCATTTTGGCTTTGCTACTAAAGTAGAGAAATAAAAGCATCTAAATCAACCGTGTTGATTTAGATGCATACACCAATGTGTTAGCATCCAACATGTTAAATTGGATGTTACATTTTATTTTATGCAAAATATTTTGCTAAATACATATTAACACAGATTTAAATAAATGTCAATTTACTTGACAAGATTAAAAAATATGTGTATATTAATAAATGTAATCGTTGATGTGAGATGTTATTTAAAGATTCTTATAGAAAGTTAGTGGTTGATGGAAACTAATAGAACGTTTAAATAATTGCTGCTTACAGAGATTAATCGGGTTGTTCCGTTATCAAAATTAAGTTAAATAAAGGATGGTACCGTCATTTATGACTCCTTTTGTACCATTCTTTTTTATTTTTAGGAAAGGATTGATTATATGAAAATATTTGTTGTTGGTGGAAAAAGTGGAAGTGGCAAAAATGAAGTTGCTAAAATGATTGAAGAATTTTATATTTATAAATTAAAGAAATGTGTAACAACTGAATTTAGTAAATATATTAAATTATTTGCTAAAGAACTTACTGATTGGGATGGAATAAGTCAAAATAAGCCTAGAAGATTTTTACAAACTTTTGGTGCTAAAGTTAGAAGTTATGATGAAAGATTTTTAACAAAAAGAATGATTGAGGACATTTCATTATATGAAGATTTTGCTGATGTTGTAATAATTAGCGATGCAAGAATGCCTTTGGAATTTGAAGATATGAAAGAAAATTTTGATGATGTTACTAGTATTCTTGTAATAAATAATTTTGCTCCGAGTAAACTTACTATCGAAGAACAAAGTGATATTACAGAAAGAGCACTTGAAAATTACAATGAATTTGATTATATAATTGCTAATGATGATTTAGCTAAAACAAAAGAAAAAGTATTTAAAATGTTGGAGGAATTAAAATGAATATAAAAGATTTATTTATTAACTTTTTTATAAGTAAAGGACATAAACAAATACCTAGTGCACCAGTTGTTCCTGAAAATGATCCATCTGTGTTATTTAATACTGCTGGTATGCAACCTTTAATACCATATTTGATGGGAGAGCCTCACCCTTATGGTACAAGATTATGTGATTATCAAAAATGTATTAGAACTAATGATTTAGATTCTATTGGAGATACTACCCACCATACTTTTTTTGAAATGTTAGGTAATTGGTCTTTAGGTGATTATTTTAAAGATGAAAGTATTGCATGGAGTTTTGAATTTTTAACTGAATATTTAAATATTCCTGTAGAAAGATTAGCAGTTACAGTTTTTGCTGGTAATGAATTAATTCCTTTTGATGAAGTAAGTTATAATAAATGGCTTAGTTTAGGCATAAAAAAAGAAAGAATAGCTAGGACTGTTGAAGATAATTTCTGGATAGCTGGGGCATCTGGTCCATGTGGCCCCGATACAGAAATATTTTATTTTAGAAGTAATGATGAAATTCCTGAAAACTTTGATCCTGAGGATGAAAGATGGGTTGAAATTTGGAATAATGTATTTATGCAATATTTTAAAGATGAAGATGGTAATGTTACAGAACTTCCTAAGAAAAATGTTGATACAGGAATGGGGGTTGAAAGAGTAACAGCGATTCTTGAAGGCGTAAATGATAATTATAAATCAAGTATATGGAATGATGTAATCGATTTGATTAGTAATATTTCTAATTTGCCATATGAAGGTAATGAAGAAAGTATGAGAATTATTGCTGATCATATTAGAACTGCAGTATTTATTAGTGCAGATCCTGCAGGAATTAAACCAAGTAATACTGATCAAGGTTACATTTTAAGAAGATTAATTAGAAGAGCAATAAGACATGCTAAAAAATTAAATATTGATATAAATAGTAATTGGGAAGAACAAATTGCAAAATTATTAATTTCTAAATATAAAAAATATTATAGTGAACTTGATAGTAATGAAGCTGTTGTTTTAGAAGTTTTAAAAAATGAAAAAGAAAAATTTAATAGAACTTTAGAAAAAGGTTTAAGAGAATTTGCTAAAGTAAGTAATAAAGATATTGATGGAGATGTAGCATTTCATTTATATGATACTTATGGTTTTCCAATTGAGTTAACTGAAGAACTTGCTCATGATGCAGGAATAAATGTTGATGTTAAAGGTTTTCAAGAAAAATTTAAGGCTCATCAAGAGTTATCAAGAACTGCATCAGCTGGAAAATTTAAAGGTGGACTTGCTGGAAATAGTGAAATTGAAACTAAATATCATACTGCAACTCATTTACTTAATGCTGCTTTAAAAGTTGTGGTGGGTCCTGATGTTCATCAAAAAGGAAGTAATATTACTGATGAAAGAATGCGCTTTGACTTTAGTTGTGATCATAAATTAAGTGATGAAGAAAAACAAAAAACTGAAGATTTAGTAAATGAATGGATTAATGAAGGCCTAGATGTTCGTGTTCAGGAAATGAAAAAAGAAGATGCTATTAAAAGTGGGGCAGAATGTATGTTTATTGAAAAATATCCAGATATAGTTACTGTTTATTCTATTGGAGATGTTTCTAAAGAGTTATGTGGTGGTCCACATGTTAAAAATACTAGTGAACTAGGACATTTTAAAATTAAGAAAGAAGAAGCGTCTAGTGCTGGTGTTAGAAGAATTAAAGCAATTTTAGAAGAAAAATAATTTATTTAAAATAGATAATATGTAGATGTTATACGAATTATCTATTTTTTAATAGTTTTAAATGAGGTATATATGAAAGAATATAAACAATTAGGAGCTTATGGTTTAGTTTTAATTAAATTTTAATAAAAATTAATATTTTACTTGCCAAAATAAATATTGTTTGATATATTTGTCTTAACGCGAAAGGAAAAGTTTTTAAAGATTAAAGTCATTTTATTATATGGTATCTAAATAATAATGACTTTTTTTGCGTGTTAAGGAGGTGTAGATGAACATATTAAAAGTAAGCAATCTTACAAAAACGTATAGGGTTGCAGTAAGAAATAGTGGTCTTAAGAATGCTTTTAAATCTTTTATAAAAAAAGAATATAATGAAGTAAAAGCTGTAGACGATATTTCTTTTGAATTGAAAAAAGGCGAAATTGTTGGCCTTATTGGACCAAATGGAGCTGGTAAAAGTACAACTATCAAAATGTTAACAGGAATACTTAAACCAGATAGTGGAAACATTAAAGTTTTAGGAATGAATCCAAGTGAAGACAGAGTAAAATATGTCAAAAATATTGGAGTTGTGTTTGGTCAAAAAAGTCAGCTTTGGTGGGACATACCTGCAGAAGATTCATTTGATTTATTAAAAGAAATTTATAAGATACCAGATAAATTATATGAAAATAATAAAAATGAATTAGTAAGTATTTTGCATCTTGAAAAAATAATTAAGAAACCTGTTAGACAATTAAGTCTTGGGGAAAGGATGAAGTGTGAATTAGTTGCATCACTTTTACATAATCCTAAAATATTATTTTTAGATGAACCTACGATTGGTTTGGACGCTGTTAGTAAAGTAATTGTAAGAAACTTTATTAAAGATATTAATAAAAAGAAAAATGTAACTATAATTCTTACAACCCATGATATGAGAGATATTGAATCTTTAGCAAATCGATTAATTATTATTGGCAAAGGTAAAAAACTTTATGATGGGGATATAAAAGATATTAAAGAAAAATATACTAAAAACAAAATTGTTGAAATTTTCTATAGTGATTTACAAAAAATACCTGATATTAAAAATACCAAAATTATTAATAAAGAAAAAGATGTTGTTAGAATTTTAATTGATACAAAAAAGATTAGTGTTTCATCTATAACTTTGGAATACTCAAAAGTTTGTGAAATAAAAGATGTAAATATAATTGAAAAAGGAATTGATGATATAATTTATGATTTATATCAAGAGTTAGGTTTATGAGTCTTTATATAAAATATTTTAAATTAAGACTAATGACTATTTTTCAATATAGAGCTTCAGCTTTAGCAGGTATCGCAACTCAATTTTTCTGGGGATTTATGATGTTATTTATTTATACTGCCTTTTTTTCTTCAGGTGTTAATGTGGGAATAAGTTTAAAAGAAACTATAGCTTATCTTTGGCTTTATCAAGCATTTTTATCATTTCTAGGAGTTAGATTTGCTTTTCCAGAAATAACAGATGCTATAAAAAATGGTAGTGTTGCGTATGAAATTGTAAGACCATATAATCTTTATTATTGGTGGTATGTAAAAGTAATTACTAAAAGGGTATCAAATGGTATTTTAAAGTTTTTGCCAGTTATGATTTTAGCTTTTCTTTTACCAGAACCTTATAATTTACCTTTGCCATATAGTTTTGCAAGTTTTTTCTTATTTATTATTACATTTATTTTAGGCATTTTCTTAGTTTCAGCATTAAATTTACTTATTTATACTATTGGTTTTTATACCTACAATGCATCTGGAATAGGAAGTATATTAACTACGATAATGGATTTTCTAGCTGGAAGTTTAGTACCTGTTGTAATGTTACCTGCATTTATACAAAAAAGTACTTACTTTTTGCCATTTAGATTTATAAGTGATTTACCATATAGAATTTATTCTGGAAATATTGGTATTCTTGAAGGAAGCTATTCAATTTTTATACAATTAATTTGGATATTAATATTAGTTTTTATAGGAAACTTAATCGTAAAAAAATCTTTAAGAAAGGTATTTATACAAGGAGGTTAATATGAAATTAGTATTAAAATATATTTCAATGTATTTAAAAAGTGAGCTTGAATATAAGTCTTCATTTATTATGACTTTGATTTCACAGCTTGTAACAGTTAGCTTAAGTTCTTTTACAGTTGTAATTTTGATGGATAAATTTAAATTTTTAAATAACTATAATATTTATGAGGTTATTATAGCAATTGCTATAGTTCAATTTGGCTTTAGTCTTGCAGAAACTTTTGCCAGAGGTTTTGATAAATTTTCAGAATTAATTAAAAATGGTACTTTAGATATATTATTAATTAGACCACGAAGTATATTTATGTCAGTGTTTGGAAGTAATTTAGAATTTACTAAAATAAGTAGAGTGATTGCAAGCTTAATTTTGTTTATTATTGGGGTTGTAAATTTAGATTATAACATAAGTATTCTAGGATATCTTTATATGTTTAGTTTACTTTTATTTAGTGCTTTAATTTATACATCAATTTTTATATTTTCGGCTTGCTTTTGTTTTAAAACTATTGAAGGTTTGGAGTTTATGAATATATTTACTGATGGTAGTAAAGAATTTGGTCAATATCCAATGGATATGTTTAAAAAAGAAGTTTTGTTATTATTTACATTTTTAGTGCCTCTGGCTTGTGTAAATTTTTATCCTTTAAAATTTATTTTAGGAAAAAGTAATAATATTTGGTTTTTAATAAGTCCATTATATACTTTGATAATTTTTGTATTAGCAGTTTTATTATTTAAAAAATGTATTAAAAATTATGAAGGAGCTGGTAGTTAATGGAATTTGATAATGAAGTAAGAAAGTTGGAAGAAATTAAAAGTACTTTTAAAGATTTAACACACGAATATGAAATAAAGATTCAAAATGCAATTAAAGAACATAAGAAAAATCCTTTGTTATATTCATCACTAATTGATCAATATAATAATAAATTAACGATGTTAAAGAAAACTATTAATAATCCATTTTTTGGAAGAATTGATTTTCAAAATAATAATGATGAAAATTTGATTTGTTATATTAGTAAAGTCGGGGTTCTTGATGAGGATGGCAATGCCATAACTGTGGACTGGAGAGCTCCGATTTCCACTCTTTATTACGATTCTGATGTTGGAGAGGCTCAATTTACTTCACCAGCAGGATTAGAAAAAGGTATTTTAAATTTAAAAAGACAATATACAATTGAAAAAGGAAAACTAATAAATTTTCAAGATGTTAATACGATATCAAATGATGAATTATTAAAACCATTTTTAGAAAATAATATTGATAAAAGATTAAAAAATATTGTTTCAACTATTCAATGTGAACAAAATGCCATAATTAGAAAGCCATTAAATGAAAATAATATTATTCAAGGGGCTGCTGGTTCAGGTAAGACAACTGTTGCATTACATCGAATTGCATACTTGGTTTATAATGAACAAAAAAGATTTAATGAGGATGCTTTTTTGGTAATTGGACCTAATAGTTATTTTATGAAATATATTTCTAGTGTTTTACCGGACTTAGATGTATTTAATGTCAGTCAATATACTTTTTTAGATATTGTAAATAATTATTTAAAAGAAAAAATAAATATAATAGATCAATCTGAAGTATTAGAAAATGTTTTAGATGGAATGGATACAAGTGTTATTAAATTTAAGTCTTCTTTGTTATATAAAGATATTGTGGACGAATATATTAATGATTTAGAAGAAAGTATTGTTCATGGTCCAATTAAACTTATGAATTATACTCTTTTTAAAGAAGATGTAATAGAGAAATTTATTAATAAAAAATCTTTAGGAATTGTAGAAAGAATAAATGAATTTATAAAATATGCAAAAAGCTATATTAAAAAACATGAAGATGTCATAAAGAATAATTATTGGAATATTTATAGAGAAGAATATTTAACAAGTAATGATGAAAAAAGAAAAAAAGAAATATTAGATGTAACTGAAGGATTTAATAAAAAGATAAAAAATATTGATAGTTTATTAAAAGATTACTTTAAAGATTATACTTTAAAGCCTCTTGCAATATATCGTAATTTTATTAATGTTTTTGATAAATATAGTGATTATCCGCTAAATAAAGAAGAGGATATAAAAAAAATAAATAAGAAAACTTTAGGTTATGAGGATCTAGCAGCTTTAGTATATATTAATTTGAGATTTTATGGCTATAAGGGTAATGATAAATATATTCATGTTGTATTAGATGAGGCTCAAGACTTTGGATTGTTTCATTACTTTGTTATTAAAAACTTATTTAAAAATGCGACATTTAGTATATTCGGAGATTTAGCACAATCTATATATTCTTATCAATCTATTGATAATTGGGAAGAAGTAAAAAGTATTATTTATAATAATGATATCAATATTCTGCCTCTCGATAAGAGTTATCGTACAACATGTGAAATTATGGATAGTGCTAATAAAATATCTTCTCTATATGGATTTGGTAAGGCTCAATCATTTTTAAGACATGGACCTGAAGTATCATTTATTAAATATAATGAAATTAACCTGCTTGAAAAAATAAAATCTTTAAAAGATTGTGGATATAGCAATATTGCTGTTATTTGTAAAAGCAAAAAATCTATTGAAAAGTATGTTGAAGATATAAATGTTTCTGGAGTAAGTGTTATTACAAGTTATTTATCTAAAGGATTAGAGTTTGACTGTTGTATAGTTATAGATATGGATTTTGATAGAAATAACATGCTTGATATGAAACTTCTTTATGTTGCAATGACTAGAGCTTTGCATGAATTAATTATAGTTACAAAATAAAAGTCTTGGCAATATTTTAGTTTTATTGTATACTTTAGGTAAAGTAAAGGTGATTATATGTATAGTGTATTATTAAGTAAGATTGAATTTGTTTTTCCTTTAATAAAGGATAGATTGAAAAAAATGGTTAATGAAAATATGAAGGTTGTAGTTATCCCATGGGCTTTTCCAATTGAACTTGATTATGATAGGTTAGTAAATGAATACTTTAAAGAAGGAGAAAAGAAGTATAATAAATATATTAATTCTTTGTTGGAACTAGGCATACAAAAAGAAAATATAATCAAAATTAATTAAGGAGCTGATAAAATAATGAAAGAAATAATATATAATAATGATAATATCAATTTAAGTGATATAACGAGTATAAGCGTAAGAATAAAAGTATTATTGATAAATAATGGTAAGTTATTAATTGGGAATGAAGATGGATGTTTTATGTTTATCGGGGGACATAAAGAAGATAATGAAAAATTAATTGATACTTTAAAAAGAGAAGTAAAAGAAGAAACCGGTATAGAGTTAGATAATGAAGTAATAAATGATCCATTTTTAAAAATAATTTATTTAAATAAAGACTATCCAAATAAGGGTGAAAATAGAGAAAGTGATATTTATTATTATGCCGTTGAAACTAACAAATTACCAGATTTAGAAAATGTTAATTATACTGAAAGTGAAATAAATAAACATTTTGAATTGATAAATATTGATTTAAATAAAGCAATTGATATTATAAAAGAAAATATTCCAAATCATAAAGATAATGAAATAATTTCTAAAGATATGATTATTGCTTTAGAAGAATATGGGAGGATAAAATAATTATGCAAATGGAAACTGAAATTACTGTATTAGTAAAAAGTGATTATGAAACCCTACAAAAAGAATTAAAAGAAAAGGGATTTCAAATTGATGAAGAGTATACTTTAAATGATGTGTATATGTTAGACGAAAGAATAGATATTTCTAAAATGAGTTATTTAGAGATTTTAAAAAATTGTATTTTAGTAAGAAATGTCATTGGATTTGAAATGGAATTATTATATAAATATAAAAAGTATGATACTAATGGGGATATATTAGAACAAGGAAAAGTAAAATGCCCAATTACAGATGTTGATAAAGCAGTTAGATTTATGGAAACTATCCATTATAAGAGAATGTTTGATATTAATGATGATTGTATTGTTTATACAAATGGAAAAAATAAATTGGCTGTACAACTGGTAAATGATAAATATATATTTATTGAAATGGAATCTGATGAGAATAATGATGAAAGCGTAGATGAAATGAAAAAGGATATATTAAGTTATAATTTATCTATTGATGAAAGTAATTTCTTTGTAAAAAAAGCTGAATTGATGTTAAAAGAAGTCTTGAAAAAATAACTGTATTTTAATGGTTATGAATAAAATTTATATCGTTAGACATGGTGAAACAGATTTTTTATCCTTTTTTCTAATAATTGTTCTTCAGTTGAACTTAGTGTGTGGGCATTTAATGAAAATGCTATTAAGTTTTATGAAGGAATGGGAATGGGTGTAAAAACTATGATTCTTGAAAAAAATATTAAATAAACATTGAAAAAATATTGACACAGTAAATAATATATAATATATTGTTATTGTAAGTTATTCAATGAAAGGAGTGTGATTAAGATGAAGAATTTACAAATAAATATAAATTGTAATGCAGAATTAATCACACTTTGGGCTATTTAAAATATATTTAAATATCATTTCATTTTTGAGAAAGTTCTGCATTGAGCAGAATTTTTTTTGAAATTGGAGGAGAAATGGTATACAAATTAAATATTAATGATAGGGCAGCCTTGGCTATCAAAAATAAAACTAAAAGAATTGAAATTAGGGCAAATAAAGATGAAAAAATAGATTATGGTAAGATTAACAAAAATGACATAATAGAATTTACAAGTAATAATTTAGGTATTTTTTATACAGAAGTAAAAGAAGTAAATTACTATAAGAGTCTTGAAGAATTATTAACTTTAGAAGGAACCAAATATACAACATCTAGTACAGATGATTATAATGAAGCAATTAAAAATGTCTATAAGTTGGATGGATATGAAGAAGCAATAAAAAGTTTTGGGGTTTATGCAATTCATATTGAATATTTATACAGTGAAAATACTATTTGGGATGAATTATATGAAAAAGCTAAAAATGTAAGAAATGGTAGAGAAGTTTCGAAAATGATTAGTGCTGGAGGTGTTGGAGCTGCAATTCTTACTAAAAACCATCATATTTATACTGGGGTATGTATTGATACATCTTGTTCACTTGGAATGTGTGCTGAGAGAAATGCTATTGCTAATATGATAACAAATGGTGAAAAAGAAATTTTAAAATTGGTTTGTATTGATTCACAGGGAGAAGTAGGATCTCCTTGTGGAGCATGTCGAGAATATTTAATGCAACTTTCTAAAAATAGCAAAGATATAGAAATATTAATGGATGAAAAAACTAAAAAAATTGTTAAGTTGGAGGAATTAATCCCTGATTGGTGGGGTTATGATAGAGTATAAATGAAAAATATTATGTTAGTGATTCCTAAGAAGAATGAATATTCTTATAAAGAAAAATTAGAAAGTGATGCGAAAACAATGAGCTATAATGCCGGTTATGAAGTAACATATAATGGTTATGATTATAAAACTGGTTGTATAGAGTTTAATAAAGAAAATTGGTTTAAGATATTAATTGATGATAAAAGATATTTTGCTTATATAAAAGATTGTGATATTAATGAGTATATTGGATATGTAAATTATCATTATAATGAAATAGATGATATTTATGAATGTGGAATTTTGATAGAATCTAAATGCAGAAGTAAAGGATATGCAAAAGATGCGTTAAGGTTATTAGTTCGTGAAGCAAATAAAAATGGAATAAAATATTTATATGATACTTTTGAAAAAGAAAGAGAACATACTTTAGAATTATTTTTGGGTTTAGGGTTTGAAATTTACAAAGAAACAAAATGGAAAAAATTTGATAATGATGTTGATGGAGTTATTGTAAGAATAAATACAAGTAAAGTATTACCTGATATAACAAAAGTAAATAATATTTATGATGTAATAGATTTTATGAAAGATAATATTAGATATGGATGGATAGATATAAATGGTGAAGTGCATATTGGTAATATGAAGAACTTTAGAAAGTTATATAGAACTATGACTATTGATGATATCTTATCTCATGGAATTGGAACTTGTATTGAACAAGTTAATTTGATGCATTATTTATTAGATAAAATTAATGTAACTAATAAAATGTTTGTAACAAGAATTTATGAACCAGATGACTTTAATGAATTAGATAAAGAAGAACACATGCATGCTTTTATATTATGTTTTATTAATAATAAAGTTTATCATATAGAACATGCAAATTGGTATAATATTGGAATATATGAGTATGAAAGTGAAGATGTTGCAAAAGAAAAGATAAATAAGTATTATGTTGAACTTTCTGAAGGTATTCCTAGACCTTTAACAGAAATTTATAATATAGAAAGTGGGTTGTCTTTTAAAGATTTTAATAAATATGTAAATAGTTTAAATATGGAGGTAATATGAAAATAATAGAATATGAAGAAAAATATCTTAATGATGTAAAAAATTTATTAGTAGAGTTAGAAGAATATATTTTAAGTATTGATGTTGATGAGTTAGACCAGTTGCATCCAGAATACAAAGATAAAATGGCATTAATAGATTTAGAAGAAGTAAATGAAAATAATGGTAAATGTTTTTTAGCTATTGAAGATGAAAAAGTAATTGGTTTAATTATGGGAGTAGTTAGAAAATATGATGAGTATGACTATTTAGATTATAAGTGTCCAAAATGTGGAGTAGTTACTGAACTTGTTGTATCTAAGAATATAAGAGGTAAAGGTGTAGGTAAGAAGTTAATGCAAGTAATGGAAAAATATTTTAAGAGTATTGGATGTGAATATATTAGTATTGAAGTATTTGCTTATAATAAAAATGCTATTAGATTTTATGAATCTGAAGGATATCATACAAGAGGTTTAATAGATATAAAGAAAATATGAGGTTAATATGTTAGATAATTATAAATGTATTATAGCAAATAAAAACCAAATTATAGAAAAATGGGACGAAGAAATAAAAAAACATAATTATTCTGAAGAATGGAAAATATATAAAGAACATTCTTTAAGTAATATGGATACTAGAATTGTTTATATGGGAATACTTGATGGAAAAATTATTACTGAGGCCACTGCGATTGTATCTAGTAAAGATACTTGTATGGAAAATAAAGATGATTTGGTTGATAATGGTAAAGCTTATTTATCAGCATTTAGAACAAATAAAGAATATGAAAATCAAGGATATTTTTCTAAACTATATAAGTTTATGGAGAATGATTTAAAAAGTAAGGGATTTAAGTCTTTAACTCTAGGAGTTGAGCCCAAAGAAGTTAGAAATATACAAATATATTTTAATTGGGGTTTTACTAAATATATTAAAACTGGTTTTTGTAAATATGCAAATGGTGAAGTTGCAATAGTAAATTATTATGAAAAAGAACTTAATTAATGATTTTTATTTAAATGTTTGATACAATCATAGATAAGGAGATGATTTAAATGAAGAAAATAACTTTTGTAACAGGGAATTGGTCAAAAATTTTAAGTGCCAAACAAATATTGGAACCTTTAGGGATTGAAGTGGATCATGTTAAAATGGATACAACTGAAATTCAAGCAGATAGTGTTGAAGAAATTGCAATGCATTCTGCCAAAGAAGCTAGTGATAAATTAAAGTGTAATGTTTTAAAAAATGATACTGGTTTATTTGTAGAAGCTTTAGGTGGTTTTCCAGGTCCTTATACTCATTATGTTGATGAAAGAATTGGTGAAGATGGACTTCTTAAACTTCTAGAAGGAATTGAAAATAGAAAAGCTTGTTTTATTGAAGCTTTTGCTTATTGTGAATATGGAAAAAGTCCGATAGTATTTAGATCAATTACAAAAGGTACAATTGCAAAAGAAAAATCAGGAACCTTTGGTTGGAGTTGGGATTTTATCTTTATTCCAGAAGGATATGATAAAACAATGGGAAACTATAATGATGATGAAAGATGTCATGTTTGGAATACTGATGGTTATAAAGAACTTGCAGAATTCTTAAAAGAAAATTAACTATGATTAAAGTTATTGCATTTGATTTAGTAGGAGTTTTGGTTAATGAAAGAGATATTGTTTTATCAGATGAAGAAGAAAAATTAGAAAGATTATTTGGACCTAATTTAAGTGATGAGGATTATCTTAAGAAAGCTAAAGAAATTGTTTGTAATGAAAAAAATATAGTAAATATTACAAAGGTTTTAATTAATAAATTATATAAAGTTAATGATAAAGATTTATTTAAAAAGATAAAAGAAATAAATAGTAAGGTAAAAGTTGTTATTGCTACTAATCATGTGTCCTTTGTAAAAGAATTTATTAATAGTCATTTTGATATAAACTATTTAGATGATTTAATTATATCTGCAGAGATAAACAGAATAAAACCTAATTTAGATTTTTATGAGTTTATATTAAATAAATATAAAATAAATGCAACTGAATTATTATTTTTAGATGATAATATTGAAAATGTAAATGGTGCAAATGTATTAGGTATAAAAACAATTAGGGTAGAAAAATCTGTTAATATGATAGATAAAATAAAATCATACTTAATTATGTAAGAATTGAGATAATAATGCAAAAGATAGTTATAAATAAAAATAATCTTGAACTAAAAGATATAAATGAATTTGTTTATAGATCTAGAGCTATTATAATTAATTCTAATAATGAAATTTTGTTAGGATTTTGTAATAATATATAATTATATTTTTAAAAATGGTAAAAAAGAAAAAAATTGATGCTTTAATAAAAAAAGTTTATGTAACTGTTATTTTATTTTGAAGATAAGGAGTAGAAGGTTTTATGAAAGAGATTATTTATAGTGTTGATAATCTATGTTTTGAAGATAATGATGAAGAAGTTGTTAGAACAAAAGCATTAATTATAAACAGTAATAATGAAGTAATACTTGGTTATTCCCATAAAACTTACCAGTTTCCAGGTGGACATTTAGAAGATGATGAAACATTGGAATAATGTCTACTTAGGGAATTACAAGAAGAAACAGGTATTAAACTAAAAGATATTAAATTAAAATCATTTATGAAGATAACTTATTATAATAAAAATTATCATAATAGTGGAAAGAATAGAAAGGATGATATTTATTATTATGTTATTAGAACTAATGAAGAAGTTAATTTAAATAATATTAATTTAACTGATGGAGAAATAGATGGTAATTTTACTGTTAAAATAATTCCTTTAGATAATGTAAAACAAGTTTTAATTGATAGTATAAAAGATAATCCAATTAATGAAGTTATTGTTAATGAGATGATTGATGAATTAAATGAGTATATGAAAAAGTCTTGCTGAATAAATACTTTTTATTATACTTTGATTAGAAAGGATGGAAAAATAATGGCAAGAGTATTAATTGTTTCTGGTGTGCCAGGCGTTGGTAAGAGTACAGTTTCTTTGCAACTTGCTAATGGTTTGAAAAAATCTGCTTACATTAATGGGGATTTAATATATCATCAAGTAGTTGGTGGTTATAATTCCCCTTGGAGCGTGAATAATCATTTAAAATTATTTTATGATATTTTGATTTGTTCTACTAATTTATATTTAGAACAAGATTTTGATGTTATAATTGATTATTTTTTGGATTTTGAGGATTTTTTATTTATAAGAAATGGAATTAATTGCAATGATGTTAAGTTTGTTTTTTTAGTTGCTGACAAAAAAGTAATATTGGAAAGAGATTCAAAAAGAGAAAAAGAAAAAATTATGGGGCAAAGAGTAATTGATGCGATTGATGAATTTGAGTTATCAAATGTTCCGGTTGAATGTATCATAGATACTACTAATATTGATGTAAAAAGTGTAACTTTAAAAATCAAGAAAAAATACAGTTTTTTTTAAAAAGTTAAAAAAAACTGCTAAAAATAGCTCATTTTTTAACTTTTTTTAATAAATTGTTAAAAAATACTATATTTTTATAAAAATGTATGTTAAACTCTTTGATTAAAGAGGAGGCTTTTTTTAATGAAAAAAAACTTTGATAATAATAAGTATTTTAATATTCAAAGAAGTAGAATATTAAACGATTTAAAAAGTGATATGAGATATTACATGGAAATTGGAGGAAAACTAATTGATGATCAACATGCAACTAGAGTATTATATGGTTTTGATCCTAATATTAAAATTAAGGTAATTGATTCCTTGAATATAGATTATGAAGTAGTTATTTGTTTAAGTTCTACTTCTATATTAAAAAAGAAAAAAAGAAAAGATAATAAAAAAACATATATTGATGAAGTTTATTACCTTGTTGAATATTTTCAAAATAAAAATAAAAAAGTTAATGTTGCTATAACTAAATATTATGAAAATATAAAGGTTGATAAAGTAATTCATGATTTTACTAAAAAGGGAATAAATATTTTTAAATTTTATTTAGATGATAATTATCCTTTAAATGTTGATGAAGTTGTTTCTGATTCTGGATTAGGAAGAAATGATTTTATTCCTTGCAATTCTAATTTAGTGTTAGTAATAGCTCCAGGTCCAAATTCTGGAAAATGTGCTGTTGCAATTTCTCAAATTTATAATGAAAGAAGAAAGGGTGTGAATGTATCATATAGAAAATATGAAACTTTTTTGATACCTAGTTTATCAATTAATAATCCTATAAATTTAGCTTGTTCAATGGCAATGTGTGACGTTCGAGGCGATGATTGTATTGATGTAGGATATTTAAAAAAATTTGGAGAAATACATGTTATAGATGAAAGAGATAAGCAAGCATTCGAAATTTTGAAAAAAATATTACCTCAATCTGAATTAAGTATTAAAACTTCTATGTCTGAGTTTTTTTTGAATTCTACTCTTGATGGGATTGTTAATATTGACATTTGTCAAAAACATGCCAAAAGAGAAATCATTAGAAGATATAAAGAATATCTTAATTTATTTCGTTTGAATAAAATGAGTCAAATTGAGTTTGATGAAGCTTGTAGAATATATCAACTAATTCAACATGACATCGCTTATTCTGATGAGGAAACTAAAGAATTATTAAAGGAATTCATTGAATTTTGGGGGTATGAGTGTCAAAGTACGGTTGCTATGGAAGAAATGGGGGAACTAATCCAAGCATTGTGTAAATACAAAAGAGAAGATTATGAAGAGAAGTATATAGACAATATATTAGAAGAAATTGCTGATGTACATAATATGATTGATCAGTTGGAATTGTATTTTGGATATGATACAATAAGAAAAATTAGATGTCAGAAGTTAGATAAAGCAAAAAAATATTTAAAGATTGAAAAGGAGGAACAAAATGAAAAATAGTAATTTCTTTTTAGCTTTTCCATTTTCTATGTTTTGCAGTGAAGAAAGTGATGAATTAATTCCTGAAGCTAAAATATTTTTTGAAAAATTAACAAATATTTTCAAAGAAAATAATATTGAATATTATTCTGCACAAGAAAGAGAAAAATGGGGAGAAGAATATAATAATGAAAAAGAATCAACTTTATTTGACTATGAAGCAATGAAAAAAAGTGATATAGTAATTTGTGTTCCGGGAAATCCGTATTCTGGTGGTACTCATATTGAACTTGGATGGGCATCCGTTTTAAAGAAAAAAATAATTCTCTTATTAGAAAAAGATGTTTATTATTCACCTTTGGTTACAGGTATTTCTTGTTTAACAAATGTTGATGTTTATTTTTATGAAGATTTTTATAAAGATGCTATTAATATTGTAATGAAGATTGTTAATGTTTATATCCAAAATAGACAATTAGATTTGATTGCAAGTTTTTTAGAAAAAAGAAATGAAAAAATTGATAACTATAGTATTATACTAGGAGGTAATAATAATAAATTGTATTCTATAAATAATAAGTATTTTATTAAATTTAAAGATGAATTATCTGTTATTGAAGAAAAAATGTACTTTAAATATACTAGTGAATTTTCTCCTAAATTATATTATTCTAATATAAAAAATAAAATGCTTGTGTATGAGTTGTTAATTGCTGAGGATTTGTTAGATGCGAATCGTGTTCAAAATTTAATTGAAATTGTTTATAAATATGCTAAATCTAGACCTGAAACTAAGAGACATGGTTATGGTTATTTTGGAATTGAAAACAATTCTTGGCTTGAATTTTTGACTCAGGAAGTTAATAATAGTAAACAATATCTTATTGATAATAATAAAAAAATTAGTTTTGTGATTGTGGATAAAGCTTTAAAAAACATAGGTAAATATAAGTTTAAAAAGAGAATACTTCATGGGGATTTTGGATTGCATAATACTATGATTGCTGAAAATAAAGATATATATTTTATAGACCCTGAACCTGTTTTGGGAGATTGGATGTATGATTTTATCTTCTTTTGCTTTTCAGATTTGTCTGTTTTGCAAATGATAGATTTTGAAAAAATTAGCAACTTAATTAATGAAGATAAAAATAAGGTTAAATCTATGATGATTATTGTATTATTTAACCGGTTAAGAAGAATATTAAAATATAGTCCTGGAGATTTCGAATTATATTTGGAATATTGGAATAAAATGGGGGATTTTTATAATGATTGATTTACACGTTCATAGTACAATGTCTGATGGTTTAAAAACACCTGTTGAAATATTTAATGAAGCTCAAAAATTGAAACTAAATATGCTTTCTATTACTGATCATAATTCTGTTGATGCTTATAAAGAAATAGATTTTAGTAAAATATATGATGGTAGAGTTATTTTAGGATGTGAGTTAACTTGTATGCTAGATAAATTGTGTATTGAATTGTTAGCTTATGGATATGATTTGAAAAAACTTGATAGTTTTATAAAGGAAATTTACTTACCTTTTCCTAAAATGAATGTTTTGGAAACAAATTTAGTTATTGATAAGCTATCAAAAACTATGTTAATAATTGACAAAAATAGTATAGAATTTGATGCGGAAAATGAATATGGCAATAGAGGTGTTCATAGAGAAATAGTTAGACACAAAGAAAATAAAAAATATATTGATGAGTTAGCATGGAATGACCCACATGAGTTTTCTTTAAGATATTTATCTGAGGAAAGTTCTCCATTTTATGTTGATTATTCACCTTTAATACCATCATATTTGGATGTGGCTGATGCTATAAAAAAATCTGATGGACTTATATTTATTCCACATATTTATAAATATCGCAATTCATTGGATTTAATTGAAAATAAAATTTTAAAAAAGGGATTGGTTGATGGTATTGAGTGTTATCATTCGTCTTTTTCTGCTAATGATATAAAAAATGCTATGAAAATTGCTAGTTCTTATAACTTATTTATGTCAGGCGGTACTGATACACATGGTTATGAGGGTGACGACGAAGTAAAATTAGGAGTAGGATATGGGAGTATGTGTATTCCTGATTCAATTGTTGAACCGTGGGTTCAAAAATTAATAAGGAGAAAATAGTATGAATCAAAAAATATTGTTTATTAGAGTAACAGAGAATTGTAATGCAAATTGTTTCATGTGCAATTTTGCAGGTAATAAAAATGGACATATGATGAGTATTAGCGAAATGTTCGAGCTTGTTAAAAAATTAGAAAAATATAATTTTAAGTTGATAAAATTTACTGGAGGAGAACCATTAACAAATCCTTATTTAAAAGATTTTATAAAAATGTTAAAAAATAAAAATTACTATACTTCTATAATAACTAATGGTTTCTTATTACCTAAGAAAATAGATGAATTAGCAAATGCTGGTTTAGATCAGATTATTGTTAGTATTGATGGAGTAGACAAATCTTCTAATGATGTTTTAAGAGGAACTGATGGAATATTTGATAGTGCTATTAAAGGTATTAGAATTTGTAAAGAAAAATATCCTAATATTCATGTTAGAGTTAATACTGTTGTAAGTGATAAAAATATTGAACTTTTGTGTCAATTAAATGAGATGCTTTTGTTGGAAAATGTTGATGAATGGTCTTTAACGCCTTTAAAAGAAGATTATAATTGCTATAGTGGCAATGAAGAAAAATATATTGATATTTATAAAAAATTTACCGAATATGTAGAAAATCATCCTACTCCTAAATTATTAGGCTATAGTAAATATTGGGGTGGAAGAAATAAAAAAGAAATAGAAGATTTATTTTATAGAAATATTCATTATTTACCAAATAATCAATGTGAATTAGTAAATCGTGTTGCTTTTTATATTCCATCTAAAAAGCTGCTGCTACCATGCAATAGTTTAGGGCATCGATTAAATGAAGTAAATCAATTTCTTGACAGTGAGATGAATATGTTTGATAAATGTCAAATGATGGCTGATTGGTTGAAAAAATGTGGTCAAAAAAATTGTAAAGGTTGTAGTCCGATAAATGCATTTTTAGCTGAAAATCCTTCTATTATTGATGATGATATTTGGAGTTTTTAATGACGAAAATATTTAATAAAAATAATGTAGAATTTGTATTATCTGGAAGTTGTGCTATTATTACTGTTTTATACTCAAATCTAAAAAAAGGGGCAAAAGTTGTAATTCCCAATAATGTTTGTGCAAGAGTATTAGAATCTGTTCTTTTTTGCGATTTTTATCCAATTATTGTTAGTCCTAAAAATGGTTTAACTTTAGAAGCAGAGGATATTGAGGAAGTTAAAAGAAAAAGTGAGTTTGATGCTATTATAGTCGTACATAATTATGGAGTTGAAAGTGATGTGAAAAAAATCAGGAAAAATAATTCAGATGTTTTAATTGTTGAGGATTGTGCTCAGTATTGGGGTGATGATGAAAGTATTGGATTATTTAGCGATTATGTTATTACATCAATTGATTTAAATAAACCACTAGTTGGTAAACATACTGGATTGATATGTCATAATAATAAAAAAACATTTTTAGATAGAGGTGTTACAAATAGGTATGATAATAAACTTAATTTACCTTTTTTAACTTCAAAAAAGATTTCAAGTAAATTGCTCTCTAAAATAATTAAGAAAGCTTCTAAAACGAATAAAAAAAATAATAAGTTTATTCATTTACTTAATAATGTTTTAAACAAATATGATGCCATTGTTTTTCCTAACAAAGAATGTAATAATTTAAAATATCCGATTATTTTTAAAAAAAGAAAAGATTATTTAAAATTTATTGAATTAGCTGATTCAAATAATTTTAAATATAGTGAGCCACATGAAAAAAATTTAGAAGAATTACCGATGCTTAATTATTTCAAATTTTCTTATGTAAATAATCAGAATAACAAATTTAAAAATCAAATTTATATTAAAACAAATTATTTATCAAGAAAGTATATTAAAAATTTAGATGTTATATTGAGAAAGGTGTTTTTATGATAAAAATCGAAAGTGTTTCATATGATGAATATAAAAAAATTGTAAACAAGTTTGAGTTTGTTCCTTTATGGGCTTCTAGTATTGCGTCTGAGGGATATACTAAAAAAGAATTTTTAATTATTAAAGAAAACGATAATATCAAGGGCTTCTTTTTATTGCCTTTGTGTTTTGATGGCAATAGGTTAACTGCAGAACGCGAATATCGCGTTTATCCGTATGCTTCTCCTATCATATTTGAAAAAGATAATATGAAACGAAGACAACTTGTATATGAATTGTTTAAGTACATTAAAAATAAATATCCTTTGATTGAATTGCCTCTTCATTATAATTTTAAAGATATTGCTGCAGTTCAATCTTTGGGAATGTTTGTTGATATGTGGCATACTCATATTACTAGAAAAAAGTTGACACTTAATGATATACCTTCTGGTTTAAGATATAGTGTTTCTTATGCAAATCGATATGTTAATATAGTTTATGATAAGGATTATGAACAGTTTGATTTTGAAAAAGCAATTCATGGCAAAGAAGAAGAAATTGCATTGCGAAAAAAGAATGTCGTTAATTTGATTGAAAACAATAAAGCTATTATTTTTTCCGCTTATGATAAAATTACTAACAAAAAGGTTGCATCAACAGTTATTTCTTTTGATAATAGTTGTGCTTACTATCTTCATTGTTATCGTGAAAAGGATTCTGTAAGAGGTGTCGTTCCATTAATGATAATAAAAGCTATTGAGTATGCTTTTGATGGACTTAAAGTAGATACTTTTGATTTTGAAGGTGCGGTAATACAAAGCATAGATAAATTTTTATCAACATTTAATGTAGAAATTGTACCTTATGGTTATTTATATTTTGCTAAAGATGATGATGAGTTTCATGAACTTATTCAAAGTACTTTAAACATAGAAGGGAGAATGGAATATGAATAATAAATTAAATTTTGAAGGTGTTATCAATCCTAATGAATTTGGCGGATTATTATATAATAATCTAGAAGTAGATGCTGTAAAGCGAATATTGTTAAATGATAAGATTTTTAGATATGCTACTGGGGAAAAATCAGAATGTGATATATTTGAAGAGAGAATAAACAAGATGTTAGGATGTAAGTATTCGTTAGGTGTAAATAGTGGTACTAGCGGTCTTAAAGTTGCTTTAACAGCAATTGGTATTAAAAAAAATGATAGAGTATTAGTTAGTTCGTATACTTTTATATCTAGTGCTACAAGTGTTTTGAATTTAGGCGCTGTACCTATTCCGATGGATTTCTCTTTTGATACTGGTATTGATTTACAAGATTTAGAGAATGAATTAAAAAAAGGTGCTAAAGCTATTATAGTTGTTCATTTACAAGGTAGAACGTTTGATTTGTCAGAAGTGATAAGACTAGCTAAAAAATATAAAGCATATGTTATTGAAGATTCATGTCAATCATTTGGTTCAAAATTTAATGGTAAATATGCTGGTACTTTTGGAGATGTTGGAGTTTTTAGTTTTCAACAGAATAAACAAATAACTTCAGGAGAAGGTGGAATGATAGTTACTAATAACAAAAAGATTTATGAAATAGCTCGAAATTATCATGACATGGGTAGTGTTAGAGATGAATATCCATCGTGGGAGAAAAAAGGTGCATTAGTTGGTGATAATTATAGGATGACTAATATTCAGGCTGCAATATTAAATGTTCAATTAGATAAATTTTCTAATATGTTATCTAATCAAATAAAAATATATAATTATTTAACTGATAATCTTGATTCTAAGTATGTTGTTTTGCCAAATGATATAGATGGTTTTACTGGACAAAATATTTTATTTTATATAAAAGATTTAGATTTAATTAATAAAATTTTTAATAAAGCTCAAATGATGAATATTGAAGTTAGAAGAATATGGAATATGCCTTATGATCAGAGAAAAGTTTTTAAGGATTTAAAATTAAATGATTTAAATCTAAAAGACCTTGAAAATTATGAATCTAATAATATATCAAAATATTTAATATCTATTTCTATTCCGCCAATTATAAATAATAAAGAAAAGATTATTATGAAGAAATTTATTAATTATATTTCGAAGGAATTAAAATGATGAAAATGTTATGCAGTGCTGTTGCTTTTGGATTAGGACCAACCGGGAAATTGTGTTCAATTATTAACGCATGTAAACAAATTGATTGGTATTTATGTGGAGATGAAATCGATGAGTTTGTTTTTAAAAAAGACGTATTTAAAGACAGATTATTTTCAAGAAAAAAATCGGATATTAAAAAATATATAGATAAGTATAATATTAAATATGCTCTTGTTATTTTAGATGGAGAACTTGCAAATTTATATGTAAAACTTGGTTTAACTGTAGTTTATGTTGATTCACTACCTTTTATGTGGCAAGAAAGCGATGAAATAAATGGAGATGTGCCACTTGATGTAGATTATTATTGTGCTCAAATTAATTACAGTAAACCAAATAGTGAAATATTAAAAAAAGCAAAAAATTTAATTAATGTTGGTCCAATATTGCCTGTCACAAAATTTAAGCATATTAATAATAAATATGATGTAATTGTAAATCTTGGAGGATTATGTATTGATGGTTCTGTGTCAACTAATTATTTAGATTCTATTATTCCTTCAATTATTAAATATGTTAATAATAATAATTATAAATGTTTAATTACATGTGGGATGGCTGCTGGAGATTATATTAAAAAAAACTATATAATTAAAAAAAATATAGTTATAGATAATTTAGAACATGAAAAGTTTTTAAATACTGTTTATTCTAATGACAAGATAATAACTACAGCTGGATTGACAACCATATTAGAAATTTCAAAGATGGATAAAAGCATAATATTATTACCACCAAATAATTTAAGCCAATATTATAATCAAGAAATAGCTGCTAAAATTTTAAAAAAATATAAAATTATAAATTGGAAAACAAAAGATTTGACTTTTTCTTCTTTAAAAAAATCTTTGTGCTATGGTGAAGAGTTTGTAGTAGATGAAATTCAGAAAAAAATTCAAAAAAATGTAGGGAAATATAATTTTATCAATGAATTGTCTGATGATGATTATGATTTTAATATGCAAACTTTAAATATAAGCAATGGTACTTTACAAGTAAAAAAAATAATAGATAATTTATCTAGTAATGAAATTAATTTGAATTCAATTGATCGATATTTAAAAACAAAAACATATATAAATAAAGAATATTTTTATGTCCCTTATATTGGTAAAGAGAATTTTTCACAAAATTTAACAAAGCTGAAAAATGCTAGAGATTATATGATTAATGATATTTTGAAAATTGATGATTTAAAACAAAGTAATGCTAGTGATTATAATCTTGGTCACGGAAATCCAATGTTATGTAAAACAGATAGAGAAATAGTAAAAAAAGTTAATAAAATTTTTAGTACAAATTTATTAAGTAAATATAATTCTTCTCTTGGAAGTTATAAAACTGATTTACTTGATTTTATTAATAATCTAGGCGTATATTATGATGATGCGTCAAATGTTACTGTTGATAATATTATTCCTACTAATTCTGTTACTCATGCTTTTTTCTTAATATTAAAGACAATATGTAGGAAGCATGATGTTGTTTTATTTACTGCACCTTGTTATGGGTTGTTTGCTTATATGCCAGAAAGAGTTGGAGCTGAAACGAGATTTATAGATTTGAGACCAGAAGATAATTATGTTATAAATCCTAATTACCTAAAAGATAAAATTATCGAAATTAATAAAGAGTTAAAAAATAAATATTTTGATTTATCTTATACTCCAAGAGTAGTTGCTTTCGTAAATGAGAATCCACATAATCCTGTTGGAAATGTGTTATCAAAAGAAAATTTAAATATTATTAAAGAATTGAATAAAGTTTGTTTTGAAGAAGGAACATTTATTATTGATGATTTAGTTTATCAAGGAACTGAATACGATAAAAATAATAAAGCTCTACCATGTGCTATTTTTCCAAAATATTTTAGTAATGTAATTTCTTGTTTTGGTACTTCTAAAACTTTTAACTTACCGGGTCTGCGATTAGGTTTTATTTTAGCTAATAAAAATATAGTTTGTGAAATTAGAAATCAAATTTTTTATACTATGGATAGTTATTCGTTGCTTAATGAAATAATTTTAAGTTCTATATTTAATAGAAATACTTTTATAAGTAAAAAACAGTGTAAATTACTTAATAAAAATATTAATTTATATCAAACAAATTATGCTTTAATTAAAGATTTTGTTAATTCTGATGATAATCTAGTTAAATTTGTGCCTGGTATTAATCCAACGTCTGGTTTTTTTTCTATTCTTGATTTTTCTTTATATAAAAATAAAAAATATAAAAATTATACTATTAATTCTGAACGTGATTTGCTTTGTTTTTTATATGAATATGGAAATATTAGGTTTGTGACAGGTGAGTCAATGGCTTGGCCTAATACTAATCAATTGATAGGTCGGATTACGTATTCTGGAAATACAAATGAATTAAAAGGTATTCTTGAGATTTTAGCTGATACCTTAAAATTGTTGAGGTAGTATTTATGAAGAGAATTGGCATAGTAACTTGTAAAAAGAGATTAAATAAAGTTGAAGATGATTTGATTATTAAAAAATTTTTAATACAAAATGGTTTTTTGACCGATATTATTGCTTGGGATGATAAGAGTGTTACTTGGCAAAATTATGATATTTTGTTTATTAGAAGCGTTTGGAATTCTTCAAGGAATTATAAAAACTATTGTAATTTTTTACTTAAAATTCAAAATATGAATATTCGTGTTATTAATGATATAAATATTATTTTAAACAATTTAAGTAAAAAAAGTATCGATAATCTCAAATTTTCAGTTTATATAAAAAATAGTTATTTTTCTTTTAAAAAAGACGTAATAAAAACTATTGAAAAGTTGCACTTTGAGAGTTTTGTTTTAAAACCAATAGTTGGAGAAAGCAGTTATCATGTTTTTAGGTACAATAAGAATGGTATAAAAACGAAAAATTCAAAAAAAATAAATTATATTATAAAAAAAATTTATAGTGATAAAAAATATGGTAATCCTGGAATATTGATTGAAGAATTTCAAAAAAACATCTTTTATGGCGAGTATTGTGTATTTTTCTTTAATAAAAAAATTCTTTATGCATTAAAAAAATATCCATCAGTTTTTCAAACTAGAAAAGATGTAGAAATAATAAATAATATTCCTTCTTCTATTATACAATATATTTTAAATAACAACCTTATGAATGATGGTTATGGAAGAATTGATTTGTTATATAACAAAAAAATATATTTAATGGAAATAGAATATAATGATCCTGATTTATATTTAAGAAAATTGAATAATAATGATAGGATGATGGTAATGAATGAAATTTTAAATATGATTGATGGTGATAAAATTGAGTAATGAATTTTTAGAATCTGTATTATATGATTGGCATAATGTTAATATTTTAGGACGACAAAATAATGATATATCTTTTTATGAAAAATATGTTATTAGTCACAATATTAAACATGTTATTGTTGTTGGTGCAGGAACTGGTAGAGTAGCTATCCCGTTATCTAAAATTACTAACGTTGATGCGTTGGATATTTCTGTAGGTAGACTTTTGAGATTGAGTGAACATGATAATAAAATAAATATTATAGCTAGGGATTTTTCAAAAAAAATTGACTTTAATACAAAATATGATTTAGTTATTTTTCCATATTCTACTTTGCAGGCAATCAATAATAATCATTATATTAATGTATTGTTAAATGTGAAACAAATATTGTGTGAAAAAGGAACTTGCTTAATTGATATTGATAATTCTTTTAAATCTGCTACTTCACAAAAAAGAACTTTGAAATGTGAAGGTTACTGTAAAAGAATAAAAAAATATGTGGAAGAATATATAACTGTTGTTAAATTGAAAAATGGAATTAAGGTTATAAGAGATTTTTGTGTTGGTGGTATTGATTATTTTGTTGTTGAAAAATGGTATAGTTTTAACGAAAACCAGTTTATTAAGCTTTTGATGAAAACGGGCTTTGAAAAAACACAAATATATTATGGCTATAAAAAAGAGAAAAATGCTCATAAAATGATAATTGAAATAATGCATAAAGGTAATACAAACATTTGACAAAATGTTGTTTATGTGTTAATGTAATATGCAAATTTAGTAAAAGAAAAGAGGTATAATATGCAAATTTTAAATGTTAATAACTTAGCAATTAATTATGGATTTAATACGTTGTTTGATGGTGTTTCATTTTCTTTAAATGAAGGCGAATCTATTTCTATAGTTGGTCCCAATGGATGTGGTAAATCAACTTTATTAAAAATTATTGCTGGGATTGAAAAAGCTGATAAAGGACAAGTTAGTATAAAAAAAGGAGCAAAAGTTTCCTATCTTGATCAAACAGGAGCAAGTAGAGATGATAATAGGATTGTTTATGATATTCTTAAAGAGTCTTTTGGAAGTTTATATGAATTAGAATGTTATATTAAAAAAGTTGAACAAAAAATGTCTATTTATCCAGAAAATCAAGAAATTATAGATAAATATTGTTCATTAATTGACAGATTTTCTCAATTGGGTGGATATGAAATGGAAGCGGATATTAATACTGTCATTGCTGGTTTAAAATTAGATGGTTCCATATTAAAACAATCATTTAATGCTTTGTCTGGTGGCGAAAAAACTTTGGTTCAATTAGCAAAGGTTTTAATTGTTAAACCTGATTTGCTTTTGTTAGATGAACCTACTAACCATCTAGATATTGAAAGAATCGAATGGCTTGAAAACTATATTAAAAATTTTAAAGGAGCTACTGTTATTGTTTCTCATGACAGATATTTCCTTGATAAAATGTGTAATAAAATTTTAGATTTAGAATCTAGAGAAGGAGAAGTTTATAATACTAATTATAGTGGTTTTTTAGAAGAAAAAGAGAAAAAATTTGAAAAACAAATGGCAAATTATAAGGATCAACAATTATTGATAAAAAAATTGGAAACTGAAATGAAATGGTTTGCAGAAAGGGGTATGGCTACCAATAGCTCTACTTTAACTGCAAGAGCGCATGCTCTTCAAACTAGAATTGATAAAATTAAAAACAATGCTATTTTAAGACCTGTGAAAAGGAAAAAATCAAATATTGAGTTTTTTGAAGAAACAAAAACCAGTAATCGAATTATTAGTGTCCAAGATTTTGGAGTTAAGTTACCTAATGGAGAAAAATTAGTTAATAATATATTTTTAGATATATGCGCTGGAGAACGTATTGCATTAATGGGACCGAATGGGTGTGGAAAGTCTACATTAATTAAGTCTATTTTAGGCATTAATAGTTTGGATTATACTGGTCTTATAAATATAGGCCCAAGTGTGAAAATAGGGTATATTCCTCAAATTATTCAATTTCCTGATGATAAGCAAACGTTGTTGGATTATTTTAGAAATGCGACTGGATTGCCTGAGCAAAAAATTAGACAAATTCTTGTAGGATTTCAATTTTATAATGACGATGTTAAAAAAAGAGTTGGAAATTTATCTGGTGGTGAAAGGATGAAAGTCAAACTAGCTGAATTATTACAAAATAAGGTTAATACCTTGATATTAGATGAACCAACTAACCATATAGATATAGATACTAAAGAAGTATTTGAAAATGCTTTAGAAGATTTCTCTGGTACTATGTTGTTTGTAAGCCACGATAGGTTTTTTATTAATAAATTTGCAAACAAAATCGTTGAATTTGAAAATGGCAATATTAATCTTTATTATGGCAATTACGATTACTATGTAAATAAAAAAAGAGAAAATATAGAACCACGTCGCATGTAATTTTTCAATTTTAATAATTTATTATCTTTAGTTAAAAAATATTATAGTGATAAAACTAGAGAAATATATATTTAAGAAAATATTTTTCTTGTAATTATGTTGATAGTGGTACTATTGGTAAAAGATATAGAATAATTACACCTTGGTGTATAACAATAGATGATGAAATATAAATAATAATTTAGTATTATTATAAATAGGGATACAATGAATAAATTGCTATTGATGTTGATGATGTAAAAGATTATGATAAAGAAAAAAAATTTTTAATTATGAGTTGTTTTAGTTTAAAAAAGGGGATAAATTTGCAATTGTATCATTGTCTAGAGGAATACTTGAGAAGATTTTGTTAAACATGAACTTGAACTTGGTATTAAAAGATTGAAAATTTTGGTTTAGTTCCTGTTTTTATGAACAGTTCTTTAAAGGAAATGAATTATTTGAATAATCATTCTGAAACTAGAGCTCAAGATTTAAAACAAACTTTTATGGATGAAAGTATTAAAATGATTATGAGTACTATTGGTGGTGAAAATACATATAAAACTATTCCATATTTAATGAAAGATTTGAAATTTATTCAAAGTGTTAAAAATGATTGTGCCTTTAGTTGTTATTAATAATAAAAAGTAAAGAACGTAAGTTATTTGTTCTTTACTTTTTCTATTTTAATAGTATAACCAATTGGCCCAAGGATTTTTAATAGGCTTAGAATTGTTGGAGATGAAACTCCACATTCTATTCTAGCTATTTTTTCTCTTGAAACACCAGAATATTTGGAAAATAAGTCCTGTGTTAAGTTATTTTCCTTTCTAAAACTTATAAATTCTTTAATAAATATCTCATTTAATTCTTCAGGATTATAAGCTACCTCAATATAATTTTTATCATAGTCCATATAGTCTCACCACTAACATTGTATCAAATATGATACTAAATGTCAATATCTGGCTATTAATACAAGTGATAAAGTGATATAATGAAGCTATTAGAGGGGAGATTTAATTATGGAAGAAAAGAAAATTCATTTAACATCGGTAGATTTACCATATTTAAAACATATGCCAAAATTTAAATATAATTCTGATGATGCTAAAAAGACCGCAATGGGATTTATTCGTGATGCAGCTATAAAACATAGTGTTAACTATCAAGCTTTACCAGCATTTAATTTCTATGGTAAGAATATTACTCATGGACAATTTTTTGATGGTTCTAATATGGTAGGTAATGCTTTTTTAAATTGTGGAGTTACACCAGATGATGTTGTACCTATGTTTTGCCTTAACACACCTGAAACGTTTATGGTTGAATATGGTCTAAATGACATGGGTATTTGTACTGAATGGTTTAATCCTGGAGTTGTTTCAAAAGAATTATTACATAATTATTTAGTGAAAAATAAAACTAAAGCATTAGTGATAATTGATGTAATGTATCCAGTTGTAAAAGAAGCTATTAAAGGAACAAATGTAGAACATGTAATTGTTACATCTGTTATGGACTCATTCCCATTAAAAATGAATTTAGGATATCAAATTCAAGTTTTTGGATTAAATGCAGTGCTTAATAATCCATATTACAAACATGCAATTAAAGGCATTGAAGGATTTGTTCCAAGTGAAAGAGAATTAAATGATTTATCAATTGATGAACAAAGAAAAGTTCTAAAAAAATATCAACAATTATTACTTAATTTTGATGCGTATGCTAAGAAACAAAAGATAATGGCTAAAGCAAGTTTTTATAAAGATGATAGTCGTGATGATAGATTTATTCAATGGGAAGATTTCTTGAAAATATATGGCGAAATGAATTATACAAGAGCTGAAGGTTACCAAGATGGTAAAGTTAAATTTATAGTTCATACAGGAGGAACAACAGGTCCAGCTAAAAGAGTTGCAATGACTGACTTATCTTGTAATACACCAATTTATCAAACAACTTTAATGACTACAACAGATTACAATTTTGAAGATTCATTTTGTCAATTATGTCCACCAATGGTTGCATATTCTCTTGAAGGAATGCATTTAGCAAGATACTATCAAATGAATACGCATTTGATTGCAACTTATGATAGAAATGAATTTCCAAAAACTATGTTAAAAACTAAAGCAAATCATTATTTTGCAGTGCCATCATTTGTTAAAACTTTAGTTGAAGACCCAAAATGGGCAACTAAAGACTTTAGCTTTGTAAAATCTGTTCAACATGGTGGCGAAGGAATTGAAGCAGAAATTGATGAACAAGTAGATAAAATTCTTAATGGTAGAAGTCGCCATGGATATGGTCAAAACGAAGAATTTGGGGGAGTAATATTTAATTATGATATTCCAGGTGTTCCCAAAAAATATGGAACTTGTGGCTTCCCACTTGCTGGTTCAAACTACATTGTAATTGATAAATTTACTGGGGAAGAACTTCCATATGGTAAAGATGAAGATGGTAATTATCATGTTGGAGAATTCTTATTGTCAACTGATGCCTCTATGCTAGGTTATATTGATGAAGCTCCGGAAGTAAACGAAAAAACAATTTGTTATAGAGATGGTAAAAAATATATAGATACTGGTGATGAAGCTTATATTGATGAAGAAGGAAGACTTTGTTTTGTATCTAGAGAAGAAAGAATTATTAGAACTCAAAATGGAAAAATATTTGTTAATGTCCTAGAAAATATTATAAATAACATTCCTGAAGTAGTAGAATGCTGTGTTGTTAAAAGTCCACATCCTAGTAATGTGGCTGAAGCATCATGTCATATAGTATTAAAAGAAGAATGCTTTAATCAAGATATTGACAAAATTATCGAAAAAATTATTAAAATAGTTGAAGAAAAAACAAAATCGATGTATTATTATTATATACCAGGAACCTATGAATTTAGAAAAGATAGGTTACCACTTACACCTTTTGGTAAAACAGCTTTTAGAGAACTTGAACAACAAAATGCTTTAGAATATGAAATGAATAATGGAAAAGCACTGAAAAAGATAAGGGTAAAAAAGTAAAAAGAGGTAAAATATGAATTCGATAGTTTATTTAAGTTTTGCAAGTTTAGTTTATATCGCAATTATAACAATAGTTTATTTAAAAAAAGAAAAAATACATTCAGTAGAAATAAGTATATTTTCTAAAATATTATTATTAGTGTTATTTTGTTTAATCTTTGAAATATTAAGTGCATTACCAATAATGAATGAAGTAATGTGGCTAAAGATATTTTTAAAAGATATATTTATGACATTACTTGCAGTACTTTTCACTAATTTCTTGAAATATTCAATTATATTAGTTAAAGGTTTAGACTATCGCTTTCCAAAATATTTTGAAATAACTAGATATTTAGTTTTGGCTGTGGTGGGAATTATTATTTTCTTTTCACCGCTATATGTTAATTGCGATAGTAATGGAGTTGTAATTAACACTTATGGGTTAGGTCAAGCTATTTTATCTAGTTTTTCTATATTTATAATTATAATAATCTTCTTTATTTTAATATTTAATTTAAAGAAAATCAAAAATAAAAAAGCTATACCATTAGTATTATTAATTGTTTTAATGTTTGTTAGTGGTTTTCTTCAAATAAAGTTTCCAAAATTAATACTTACTAATTTTACATTAAGTATTGTAACTGCAATAATGTACTTTACAATTGAAAATCCAGATGTTAAAATGATTGCTCAGTTAAATGCTGCCAAGGATGCTGCTGAAAAAGCAAACTTAGCTAAAACAGAATTTTTATCAAGTATGTCACATGAAATTAGAACACCTTTAAATGCAATCGTGGGATTTAGTAATATGTTACTTGATGATAAAAGTTTACCCGATAGTGCAAAAGATGAAGTTAATGATATAGTTATGGCTTCTGATAATTTGTTAGAAATAGTAAATGGCATTTTAGATATATCCAAGATTGAGGCCGGTAAGTTAGAGATAATTAATACGGAATATGTTTTTAATAAAGTTACAACTGAACTTATTGCTCTTACTCGGGGAAGACTTGGAGATAAACCAATTGAGTTTATTACAAAAATTGATGAGTCAATTCCTCAGGTGTTATATGGAGATGCATCAAGATTAAAACAAATATGTGTAAATATATTAACTAATGCAGTAAAATATACTAAAGAAGGTAGTATTACCTTTAGTATTAATTCCGTAATAAAGAATGATGTATGTAGATTAATTATTTCTGTTGAAGATACAGGTATAGGAATAAAACAAGAAAACTTAAATAAGTTATTTAATAAGTTTGAAAGATTGGATTTAAAAGATAACATTACTATTGAAGGTACAGGGTTAGGACTAGCTATAACTAAGAAACTTGTTGATATGATGAATGGAAAGATAGTTGTGCAAAGTGTATTTGGAAAAGGGTCTAAGTTTACAGTATCAATAGATCAAGGGATTGTTAAAAATCCAACTATAAAAGTTGAAGCAATAGATACAACTCATGAACATATTGAAGTTAAAAATAAAACAGTTTTAGTTGTGGATGATAATAAAATTAATCTAAAAGTTGCTGAAAGGTTATTACAAACTTATGGTGTTATTGTTGAATGTGTTGAAAGTGGATTTATTTGTATAGATAACTTGAAAAGTGGCAAAAAATATGATTTAATATTAATGGATGATATGATGCCAAAAATGAGTGGGGTAGAAACATTACAAAAAATAAAAGTTGAAATACCAGAGTTTGATATTCCAGTGATAGCCTTAACAGCAAATGCCTTAACAGGAATGCGAGAAAAGTATTTGGCAGATGGATTTAACGATTATTTAGCTAAACCAATTAATAAGGATGAATTAAATAGAGTTATAAATGAATATTTAAATAAGGAGTGAGATTATGAAAGATGTAAACATTTTAATTAACAATGGGGCTAATATTAAAAAGGCTTTAGAATTATTTGGAGATATGGAAACATATGATGCAACACTTGAAACTTTCTTACAAGAAGTTCCTGGAAAATTAGAAAAAATAAAAGCTTGTAAAGAAATTGGTGATATGGCTAATTATGCAATACTTGTGCATTCTTTAAAGAGTGATGCTAGATATTTTGGTTTTGAAACTCTAGGAGAACTTGCATATGACCATGAACTTAAAAGTAAAGCAAATGATATGTATTATGTAAGTGAACATTTTAATGAGCTTATGACTGAAGCTAATAGAGTAGTTAATTTAGTAAAAAAATATATGGGTGTGGGAATAGTAGATGAATCATCTTATAAAGAACCTGTTAAAACAAGTGATAAAGCAATCTTAGTGGTAGATGATTCAAATATAATAAGAAATTTTATATTAAAAATTCTTGATGATTCTTTTGATGTAATTTCAGCAACTGATGGTAAAGAAGCAATAGATATTTTAGAATCCGAAGAAAAAAGGAAAAATGTTAAAGCTGTTCTTCTTGATTTAAATATGCCAAATGTTAATGGTTTTGAAGTATTAGATTATTATAAAAGTAAAGATCTATTTAGAAGTATTCCAATTTCTATTATAACTGGAGTAGATGATAAAGAATCTATTGATAAAGCATTTAAATATCCAATTGTAGATATACTTCTTAAACCTTTTAATGAAAGAGATGTAAAAAAGATACTTGAAAAAACTATAAATAGTAAATTATAATTTTTGATGAAAAATTGTTTATAATAATATGAACAATTTTTTTGTTAACTTGTTTTTTTAAAAAAATAGTGTTAGAATAATTTCTAATTACTTGATACTATATTTTTCATAAAATCATGTCCTTTCATTTAATTAATTTAATTGTATTATTTTATTTACATTCTAATGTTTCTTACATATCTGGTACAGGTGCTATCACTGATCCGTTCATAATTAATTAACCAATTGTTGGTAAGCCAATAATTGGTTTTTTAATTTTATTTATTTCATCCATAATAATTATAGATAGGTGATTATATTGAAAAAATTAAAAATATTATTAATAAGTTGGTTATTATTACCAATTAATGTCTTTGCATATTCAAATTATATTATCCCTGGTGGAGAAACCCTGGGTATTGAAGTAAATAGTAAAGGTGTAATGGTTATTGGATTTTACCAAATAAATGGTAAATTTAATAAAGGTGTGCCGGTAATAAAAGCGGGTGATTATATTGTTAAAATAAATGATGTAGAAGTAAACACTATTGAAGAATTAACTAAAGCAATTGAAGCAAATGTTAGTTTAGGAGAAGTAAATGTAGAACTAAGAAGAGATAAAAAGGTTAGAACTAGTAAATTAGAACTGGTTAAGGATGGGGATATTTATAAAACTGGCCTTTATGTTAAAAATAGTATAACAGGTACTGGTACTCTTACTTATATTGATCCTGAAACTAAAATATTTGGTGCTTTAGGACATGAAATAGTGGAATCTAATACAAATAATATCGTAGAAATTAAAGACGGAAGTATATTTAGAAATTATATTACTGGTATCGATAAAAGCAAAGTTGGATATGCTGGAAGTAAAAATGCTAAATTTTATTATAATACTAAATATGGAAGTATAAATAAAAATACTAACGTGGGTATATATGGAATTTATGATAGTATATTACCCAATAAGGAAAGATTAGAAGTAGCAAGAAATGATGAAGTAAAAATAGGAAAAGCAAGTATTGTAACAGTTTTAAGTAAAGAAGATATTAAATATTATGATATAGAAATTACTAAAATAGATGAATATTCTAAAGTTAAAAATATATCATTTAAAATAACAGATAAAGAGTTACTCGATAAAACAGGTGGGGTTGTACAGGGAATGAGTGGTTCTCCGATTATCCAAAATGGGAAAATCATTGGTGCTGTAACTCATGTTATAATTGATAATCCTACGACTGGATATGGTTTATTCATAACAACTATGCTTGAAGAAGGTGAAAAATAGAGTAGAATCTATTTTTCTTTTGTGTTATTATATTATTGGTGATAATCGTGAAAATATCAATGAAAGATAATATAGAATTATATAGAAAAGTGGATGAGTTAACTAATTTAAATACTGTACCCAAGAGGTATTATAAGGACTTTAAGATATTAGATACTGATGTAAGAATATTTAATGAGGGGAGTAAAAGAATTCTAATTTATGTTCATGGTGGTGGTTTCGTATCGGGAAATTTAAATACTCATTCTAATCTTTGTTATAAATTATCTAAAGATTTGAATGTTTGTGTTATATCAATTGATTATAAATTAGCACCAGAGTATAAGTTTCCATATCAAATAAATGAAATAAATAAAGTATGTGAAGAAATATTTAAATTAAATAAAGATGTAGCAATAATGGGGGATTCAGCCGGAGCAAATCTTGCTTTTTCGGTTGCTTCAGAAAATAGAAAATTAAAATTTAAAGAAATTATTATGGCTTATCCCACAACTCAGACTGATTATACTAGTAAAACAAAATTTAAATCAATAATAGATAATAGTGGTAAAACATTACTTACTAAAGAATCATTACGTGATTATTTTGCTTTATATTTAAAAAGTGATAAGGATTATAAAGATAAAAGAGTAAATTTGCTTCATAATAATTGGTTATTTGGGATACCTCCTGTTACTATAATTACAGGCACACATGATCCACTTCATGATGAAGGTTATGCTTTAAAAGAGAAGTTAGATAGATTCTTAGTTAAAACTAGATACTTAGATTTAAAAGATGCAACTCATGGATTTTTAACAAATATGTTAGAACATAAATATACGGATTTAGTAATAGATTTTTTAAAAGGAAGTGATTTTTTTGAGTAAATGGTATAGTTTAGATAATGCAGCAAAAATATTTCCACCATCTAAAAGTAAGAAAGATCCTAAAATATTTAGGTTTAGTGTAACTTTATTTGATGAAGTTAAAGTAGATGTTTTAAATAAAGCTTTAAATGAAACTTTGGATGAGTATCCAATATTTAAGTCAAGTTTAAGAAAAGGTATATTTTGGTATTATTTAGAAGAAGTAAATAAGGTTTATGAAGTAAAGAAAGAAGATAAATGGCCTTGTTCTAAAATAAGTAATAATAATTTGTTTGAAGTAAGTGTATATAAAAATAGAATTAATTTAGAGGTAGATCATGCTCTTACTGATGGAACAGGAACTCTTACATTTTTAAAAAGTTTGGTGGCTAATTATTTAAATAATTTATATAATATTAAAAATAATGAAGTAATAAATGAAGGAAGTATTAAAGAAATAAAAGAAGATGCTTTTAAAAAATATAAAGATAGTAATTTTAAGAAAGTAATAAAAAGTAAAAAAGCATATAGAATTAAGGATGAAAAATATATAGATGATAGACTTAAAGTAATCGAAGGTATTGTAAGTGTTAATGATATTAAAGTAAAAGCTAAGGAGTTTGATTTAACAATTACTGAATATTTAACTAGTGTTTTAATTAAGTCTATTGGAGGATTAAAGAGCAAAAGTAAAAAACCTATAGTTATAACAATACCGGTTAATTTAAGAAAATATTATCCAACATATACAGTTAGAAACTTTTTTAGTGTAGTAAATATTGATTATTCATATAATATTGATTCATTTAAAGACATAACAAAAAGTGTTAAAAAATCTTTTAAAGAAAAATTAGATAAAGAAAATATAAAAGATAAAATGAATAGTATGATAAAGCTAGAAGATATATTTATTGTTAGATTAATACCAGTATTTATAAAAGATTTGGTTTTAAAAATAGCATGTAATATCGAAAATGAATATCAAACTATGACTTTATCTAATATTGGTATTATTAATATGCCAGATATTTATAAAAAATATATTGATTATTTTAGTGTATTTACAAGCACATCTAAAATACAAATGTGTATGTGTTCTTATAATGATAAAATGGTTATTAGCTTTTCATCAAAATTTGTAAATAGTGAAATAGAGAAGAATTTCTTTAAGTTCTTAAGCAAGGTTGGTATTGATGTAATAATAAATACTAATGATTATGGTGATTATGATGAATAAATGTAATAAATGTAATGTTTTTATAAATACTAAAACAAGTAAATGCCCTTTATGTGGATGTAATATTAAAAGTAATAATGGAGAAAATGTATTTCCGTATGTAAATTGTTTAGATAAAAAATATCATTTAATGAAAAAAATATTATTATTCTTGTCTTTATGTGGAATATTCATTTCTTTATATATTAATTATTCTATAGCTCACACTCTTAGTTGGTCTTATTTTGTTGTTTTAGGTATTATTACTTTTTGGGTTACTTTACTTATTTCTTTAAATAGTAGAAAGAACTTAATAAAAATGTTGTTCTTGGAAATGATTTTTTTGATTATTTTATCATTAATTTGGGATTATTCAACGGGCTTTAAATTATGGAGTGTAAATTATTTATTCCCATTTATTATAATCTCTTACTTAATCGGAGTATTTATTCTAAATATGTTTATTAAAAAGTTAAAAGGTGAATTTGTCTTTTATACTTGTTTTGCTTCTGTTTTGGGACTTATTCCTGGATTACTTATTATATTAAATAAATTATATGTTAATATACCTAGTTACATTTGTTCAATTTTTAGTATAGTTATGTTAATATATTTATTAGTTTTTAATAAAAAAGTAGTTAGGAATGAATTAGAAAAGAGATTTCATATTTAATAAAATTATGTTATACTTTTATTGGAAGGTAGGTTAGTTATGGATATAAGTGTTGATTTAAATAATTATATTTTAAATGTTAGAACTAGTGCATTTATTAGATGTAAAGGTGAGATATTAGTTTGTGAACATAAAAATAAAAATTATTATAGTTTACCTGGGGGACGGGTAAAAGTGGGTGAAGATAGTAAAGATGCTTTACTTAGAGAATTAAAAGAAGAGTTGAATTATGATTTAGATGGAAATGATTTGAGAATTGCAAGAGTAATAGAAAATTTCTTTGTTTATAAAGGAAAAAATATTCATGAGTATTTATTTGTATATTTATGTGATTTAGATGAATCTTTATATAATGGAGATTTTAAAAATTTAGAAAATGATAATATAACTATGAATTGGGTTAAAGAAGAAGCATTTATTTTGTTAGATTTAAAACCTGGAGTAATAAAAGGAATTATTAGAAATCCAAATGTAGAACATATAGTTTTAAAAGATATTTGATTAAAAAAGTGATGATTCCAAGCATAACAGGAACTTAAAAAAGAAACTAGAGAGCACTCTCTAGTTTTGTTTTTGTAATCATTTCATAAAATTGTTAAATAAAACTAAATATTTTTAAAATATACTTGAACAAAATTTAAATTTAATTTATAATTTAAATAGTAAGCTAAAGGAGATTTTTCTTATGAGTAAAAATACAAGAATTATTATTTTATCAATACTTGCTATTTTGATTGTTATAGTTTTATCAATTGGAATAACTACAGCTTTTATGAAACCTGTTGAACAAGGTGGGAATTTAACTGAGGTAAGTTTATCTAGTTGTGCAAAAATTAAACTAACTGGTACAAGTTCAGTTAATCTTTCAAATTCATATCCAATGAGTAGAAATAAAGGACTTCAAACCACACCATATAATTTAACAGTGACTTCTTATTGTGACTCATATGTAGGTTTTAATCTATATATTGCAACCCTTAATACAAATACATTAACAGATGAAAATATTCATTATATTTTAACAGAAAAAGGTTCAAAAGATGTAGTGGTAGAAGGCATTCTATCTAGTGCAACAGATGGTTCATCAGACTTTAGCGACACAGATAAAACAGAACTTAACACAGGATTAAAAGGAACATATTCAAAGATTTATAAAATACATAATACAACAGTACCTTTAAAAGGTAATAAACAATATGATTTATATCTATTTGTTGATGAGTCATCAACAAATACATCAATGAATAAAACATTTAAAGCAGGTGTTGCTGTAAAAGCTTATGATAGAGAAAGTAATTTAGCAGACTGGGTAATAGCACAATATAATGGTGTTCAAGGAAATAATAACATATATTATCATGATAGCACATTAGCAAATGGTGCAGGAGATAATTCATATAGATATGCAGGAGCAAATCCAAATAATTATGTATGTTTTGGTTCAGATGCAAGTCCATGTCCAACAGATAATCTATATAGAATAGTAGGAGTATTTGGAGATAACTATCATGGAGTAACAGGAAAACAATTAGTAAAACTAATCAAATATGATTATGCCACAAGTGCATTATTAGGGACAGATGGAGATTATTATGGTTCAGGAACTCCAAATTCATCATATTATAAAGGAAGTTTAACATCAATAAATACATATTATTGGAATTATAAAGCAACTAATTTACCAACGAATACCTGGAGTACAAGTTTGTTAAATAAAACAAACTTAAATACAAACTTCATTAATAACATAGGCAACACCTGGGCAAATAAGATAGCCACAGTAACATGGAAAGTTGGAGGAAATACAGAAGCAAATATAAGAGATGTAGTAACAGCAACAACATATCAAAATGAGGTAGTAAATCCAGTACCAGGAAAATATTCAGAAACAGGAGAAACAACATATAGTGCAAAAATAGGATTAATGTATGCAAGTGATTATGGATATGGAGCAGTACCAGAAGCATGGACAACAACACTTGTTAATTATGATGGAAGTGTAAATGGTACAACGATAAGATTACAAAATTGGATGTACATGGGATATTATGATTGGACAATTTCGCGCTGTTCCAGTGATTCTGACTTTGTGTTCATTGTGCACTTTAATGGCCGCGGGCTCAAAGATGGTGCCTACGGCATCATGGGAATCCGCCCGGCCTTCAATCTTGAATCTTCCACAACCTATGTATCAGGGTCGGGAAGTATGAGCGACCCGATTTTGATAAACTAGTGCTTTAGGCCATGCTTGTCTAGCGACGGTGGTGCTAGGCAAGCCGGCGAAAAATGGAGACGCGGTGTAATTAGAATAAATTAAGCAAAATATTATAATGTATCTCATAAGAGAGATTTGTAACAAGAAGCAGTTTGATAGATGTTGAGACGAAAGAAGAAGTACATCCAATATTAGAAATAGTAGATGTATATCTTGCCAAAATCATAAGTATATGAACTAGGTGAAACAAGTGGTGTTGAGCAAAATAAAGTTGAAATTGCACTGAATATGCTTAAAAAGAATATGGATACTAAGCTAATTTGTGAAGTAATTGGTTTAACTCATGATGAACTAAATATAATTAAAAAAAGAATTGAATAAAAGAGCTGAAACTCTTTTATTTTTTTCCCTTTTAGTGTAAAATATTTTTTGTGGTGATTTAAATGAAAACAGTTTTTATATCTGGAGCTTCAAGAGGACTCGGAGCTGTAATTGCAAAAACATTTGCAAGCAATAATTATAATATTATTATAAATTATAATAAAAGTGAACATAAAGCTATTAATTTAAAGAAAGATTTAGAAAGTAAATATAATATAAAATGTTTTCTATATAAATGTGATGTATCAAATGAATTTGAAGTTAAAGATATGTTTTTAAAAATTAAAGGTGAAATAGGTAATATAGATTGTGTCATTAATAATGCAGGTATTTCTTTAGATAATAGTTTAATTGATAAAACATATGATGAATTTATGAAAGTAATTAGTGTTAATTTGCTGGGAACTTATTTAATAAGTAAATATTCTTTAGAAGTATTAAAAAAAGGCTGTATAATTAATATTGCAAGTAATAATGTTTACGAAGGAAGCTATATTGAAAGTATTGATTATGATGCATCTAAAGCTGGAGTAATAAGTTTAACACATAGTTTGGCACGATTTTTAGCTCCGAATATTCGTGTTAATGCTGTGGCACCAGGATGGATTTTAACTGATATGACTAAAGACTTAGACTTAAACTTTAAAAAATATGAAGAAGATAAAATACTACTTAAGAGATTTGGAAAGTCAGAAGAAATAGCTGATGCAGTATATTTCCTTGCAAGTAATGAATATGTAAATGATTGTATTTTAAGAATAGATGGAGGTATTAGATGAATATTGATATAAAAAGTGCAGAAAATAAATTGATAAATGTTTTTAATAATATTGATGATGTTTGTTTTTATAATAGCCAAAAAGTAATTAAAGCTTTTTGGCAATCAAACATTAGTGAAACTGATTTTAATTCTACGACTGGATATGGATATGGTGATGTAGGTAGAGATAAAATTGAAAAAGTATATAGTGACATATTTGAAACTGAGGCTGCTTTAGTTAGAAATCAATTTATATCCGGTACTCACGCTTTATCAACAGCTTTTTTTGCTCTTTTACGACCTGGTGATTTGCTTTTGTCAATTACGGGAAAACCGTATGATACATTAGATAGTATTATAGGTTTTAATGATAATCAAAGTAGTTTGAAGTCTTTTGGTATTAGATATGATCAAATAGATTTAAAAAATAATTGCTTTGATTATGAAGCAATAAGTAAATATTTAAAATTAAATAAAGTAAAAGTAATAGAAATACAAAGATCTATTGGGTATAGTACACGAAGTAGTATTGGCATAGAAGATTTAGATGAAGTAATAAGACTTGTTAAAGGTATAGATAAAGATATTATAGTGATGGTTGATAATTGCTACTGTGAGTTTGTTGGAAAACTTGAACCTACACAAGTTGGCGCAGATATTTGTGTTGGTTCATTAATTAAAAATCTTGGCGGAGGTATTGCATCAAATGGGGCTTATATAGTTGGTAAAAAAGATTTAATTAATCTGTGTAGTGAAAGACTTAATGTGGCCGGAGAGGCTAGTGATGTCGGCCCGAGTTTGGGAGCTAATAAAATGTTTTTACAAGGGTTATATATGGCACCATCAGTTGTGGCAAGTGCTTTAAAAACTTCTGTTTTGGCTGCTTATCTTTTAGAAGAGATGGGTTATAGTGTTAATCCTAGGTGGAATGATGAAAGAAATGATATTGTACTAGCTATAAAGTTCAACGATAAAGAAAAGTTAATAAAATTTGTGGAAGGAATCCAAAGTGGAAGTGCAATAGATGCAAATGTTTTACCGGTAGCTTCAAGTATGCCTGGATATGATGATGAAATAATTATGGCATCAGGATCATTTACTCAAGGATCATCTATTGAAATATCGTGTGATGGGCCTTTAAGAAAACCGTATATCGCTTATTTACAAGGTGGACTTACCTATGAATATGGGAAAATTGCTTTAATTAAAGCTTTAGAAAAAATAATGTAGATATAAACACTAAAATATGATAAAATGTTTAGGAGGTGAATCTTATGTTTGTTGATGAATTAACTGTAAAACTTATGGCTGGTTCTGGAGGAGATGGGTGTACATCTTTTAGAAGAGAAAAATTTGTTCCGATGGGAGGACCTGATGGGGGAAATGGTGGTCGTGGTGCAAGTATTATTTTTAAGGTTGATAAAAATTTAAAAACGTTAGTTGATTTAAGTTATAAAAAAATAATAAAAGCTCCGAAAGGGGAAAATGGTAAGGGTTCTAATAAATATGGGAAGAATGCTGAAGATGTAATTATTTGTGTTCCAGAAGGAACAACTATTATTGACTTAGAAAATAATGAAGTAATAGCAGATTTAATTAATGATAAAGAAGAATTTGTGGTTGCTCGTGGGGGAAGAGGTGGTAAAGGTAATAAGTCTTTTGCTACTCATGATGTTCCAGCTCCAAAATTTAGTGAAAAAGGAGAACCTGGAGAAGAAATACAAGTAAGACTTGAACTTAAAGTTTTAGCAGATGTTGGACTAGTTGGTATGCCGAGTGTTGGAAAATCAACATTGCTTTCTGTTATAAGTGCATCGAAGCCTAAAATTGCTGCATATCATTTTACAACCCTCAATCCAAACCTAGGCATGGTTAAGTTAAAAAATGGTAAGAGTTTTGTTATGGCAGATTTACCAGGATTAATTAAAGGTGCAAGTGATGGCGTTGGTCTTGGAGTAGAATTTTTAAAACATGCGATGCGCACAAGAATTATTGCTCATGTAGTGGATATGGGTTCTAGTGAAGGAAGAAATCCAATCGAAGACTATAAAATTATTAGAAATGAAATTGAAAAATATAGTGAGCTATTAAAAAATAAAAAGGAAGTTGTTATTGCCACTAAAATGGATTTAGAAAATGGTAATGATAATTTAGAAAAGTTTAGGAAAGCTTATCCAAAGTTAGAAGTAATGCCTGTTAGTGCTTTTAATATGAGTGGTATTGATGAAATGATGGATAGATTAATGGAAATTCTTGATGAAACACCTAAAGAAGAATTGTATCCAAAAGAACAGTTTAAAATATATAAATTTGAAGATAATTTACCTTATAAAATTAAAAAAGATGGTAATATTTGGATTGTTAGCGGAAAAGAAATTGAAACACTTCTTCTTATGACTAAGTTCAATGAAGATGAAGGTGTTTTAAGATTTGCTCGTAAATTTAAAGGTATGGGCATCGAAGATGAATTAGAAAAAATGGGAGCTAAACCTGGAGATGAAGTACAAATATTAGACTATATGTTTACCTTCAAAGGTTAAGACATCATCTATTTTTAAACCATAACTAGAGTTTTTAGGTAATAATAAGACTTTAGTTTTTTTCTTGTCTTTTAGGCATTTTATATATTTAAATCTTGGCATGTTAAGATACTTCATCAAAATTCTATTTCTTTCATCTATAATAAGACAATCTAATTCCTTTTTAGTAAATTTAAAATAACTATTTTTATTTTTTAATATTTTAATTATTGTTGTGTTCATGTTTAATTATATGAAATTTATTGATAAAGTTTGCTATTTTTGTTATTATATTAATGGTGGTAATATGTTTGGTTATATAAAAGGTAATGTAACAGAAATAAATAGTAATAGTATAATTATTGAAACGAATGGAATAGGTTTTTTAATTTTTGTTCCAAATCCATTTTGTTATGAAATAGATAAAGAATATAAAGTGTATGTTTATAATAAAATTGGAGAAGATGAGTATAGTTTATATGGATTTAAAGAAAAAGAAGAATATGAATTATTTTTAAAACTTATTAGTGTTAAAGGTTTAGGTGCTAAACTTGCTTTACCAATATTGGCAACGGGATCAATTAACGGTATTGTTGATGCTATAAATAGAGAAAATATTTTATATCTAACTAAGTTTCCTAAAATTGGAGAAAAATTGGCACGTCAAATTGTTCTTGATTTAAAGGGTAAAATAGATTTTGAAGTAAGTGAAGATGTTTTAGATGATACACAAGACTTGATAGATACATTAAATGCATTAGGATATAAGAATGCAGAAATTAAAAAAGTTATTGGCCAAATTGATAAGTCTATTTCTTTAGAAGAACAAGTTAAAGAAGCATTAAAACTTTTGTTAAAGTAGGTGAGTTATGAAAAAAAATGGTTTTACTTTAGTGGAATTATTGGCAGTTATTGTAATACTTGCTGTAGTTACTTCAATGGCAAGTGTTGGTGTTTCTTCTTTAAGAAAAGGGATTAATAAAAGTATGTGGAATAGTACTGTGGAATTAATAGAAAATGGTGCAAAGAATTATTGTTCTGATAAAAAGACGCAAATTAAAAATATAGATGTTTCTAAAAATAAATGTATGATTAATGGAAAAAAGTATGTTCCGTGCTTAACTATTAAAGTTGAGGATTTGCTTGAAAGAAAATATGTTAATACTAAAAATTATGCAATAAGAAATAATGAAAAAATAAAAGTTTTAGTAAATAATACTGTTATAAAAAGTGATAATGAAACAGAAAACTTTAAAGATGGATATTATGTAAATGATGGAAAAGTGTATATTTATATAGAAAATGATTTATGTTATGCAAAATATATTGGATTGTAAAAATGCAAAAACTCGTCAATTCGACGAGTTTTATAATGTTTCTATTTCATTTGCTTGTGTTGTTTTTCCAATGAAGGCATTTTTGATATCTTCTTCATCTTCCCCAATATCATCATCAACATCTATGACACGAAGTATCTCTTCAACGCTTGTAAGTCCAGCAACAACTTTTTCTAAACCGTCTTCAAGTAGACTTGTTACGTCTGATTCTTTATATACTAAATGTCTTAGCTCATTTTTTCTAACATTGTTGGTTATGGCATCACGAACATTTTGGTTTATTTCTAGAACTTCATGAAGGGCAATACGACCTGTGTAACCATTTATACATTCACTGCATCCGTGTGGAGTATAAACATTGTTAACTTCTTTATGTAATACTTTTTCAAAAAGAGTTTTTTCATAATTTGTTGTAGGTCTGCTTGTACGACATTTTGGACAAAGTCTTTTAACAAGTCTTTGAGATATAATACCTGTTAAGGCACTACCTAATAGGTATCTTTCAACTTCCATATCAAGTAATCTTTCGATTGTATTTAATGAGTTATTGGTGTGGATTGTAGATAATACTAAATGTCCAGTTATTGATGCACGAACTGCAATACGCGCTGTTTCATCATCACGAATTTCTCCGATCATTATAATGTCTGGGTCTTGTCGAAGAATACTTCTTAGGGTTGCTCCGAATGTTAAACCTATATCACTCATTACTTGAACTTGATTTATTCCTTCAATTTTCATTTCAACCGGATCTTCAACGGTAATAATGTTTTTAGAAACGGTATTAAGTATTTGAAGAATGCTATAAACGGTAGTTGATTTACCAGATCCGGTAGCACCAGCTACTAGGATAATTCCATTTGGCATTTTTATTAATTTGTTTATTTTTTCTAAGTTTTTTTCTGATAGACCGAGATTTTCTAACCCGGAACTTGACATTGTGTAATTTAAGATACGAATAACTATTTTTTCACCATCAACTATAGGTAGGGAAGATACACGAAGGTCTAAGTCAATTTGGTCAGATAAGTTTTTAATTGCACCATCTTGTGGTAATCTTGATTCTGTTATGTTCATTCCACTAATAATTTTAATTCTAGTTAAAAGATTCTTTTTTACAAATGCTGGAACTTTGGCATACTCTAATAATTCCCCATCGACTCTAATGCGGACATTAAGGTAATCTTCAGTTGGATCAAAATGGATGTCTGATGCTTTTTTGTTTATAGCATCGATGATCATTTCATTTACGATATCAACAACAGGTTTATTTTCGTAGTCAAAATCTCTAAACATCTGTATCACACAATTCCTTTATTCTTTTATTATTATACACTATATTTTAATTTTCTACAATGTATAATTGATAAATTTTTATAAAATTTTAAATTTTAAATAATGCGTGGTTATCACACAAAAAAAGCTTGACTTTTATGCAAGAATTATGCTATATTGTTTTTAGCAAAGATAATTTGCATAAACATTTAATTTTGCATGTTGGATGCTACCATTTGTTGGCTGCATCTAAATCAACACGGTTGATTTAGATGCTTTTTTCTATTTATTTTAATATTAAAACTAAAATAAGTAAGATTATGATTGTCCATAATCCCAAGATAAGAAAATCTTTCTTGTGCATTAGGTATCACCTCACTTTCGTTTTTTACTTAAATGAGGCAGCATCCAATCAACTGAATATTCCAATAAAAGTATAACATGAGACATTTGTATTGGCAATATAATATCACAATTAATTACATAAAATGTTGCTATTTTTTAAAAGTAAACAAATAACTATTTCAATAATAAGTAAACACTTTTACTTAAACTAGTAATGGTTAAATAAAAGAAAATATTTTAATTGACTTGCAAATATTTGTTTGTTACAATTAAATTGTACAAATTGATAAAATGGTGTTGGATATTTTATGGTTTTGTTATATAATAAATCTAGTGTGTAAGGTGGTGTTTGAGATTGAATATAGGAATTGATATAGATAATACATTAACTAATACAAGTATTGTTTCAAATACCTTAGTAAAACAAGATATATTATATCGTGGTGCAAATGATTATCATGATTTAAATAAAGAAGATAAGAAAGATTTTTTATCTAAATATCTTGTGCAAATTGTGTGGAACGTAAATATAAAAGATGATGCATTAGAAGTATTAAAATATTGGAAAAGTAAAGGGTACAAATTAGTATTTATTACTGCTAGAGGAGTAGAAGAAACAAATAATAAAAGTAATATAAGTTCAATTTATTTATCTAGCTTGTATTTTATATGTAAAGATGTTCCTTTTGATGAATTAGTATTTTTTCAAGAAAATAAAAGTGAAGTATGTAAAAAATATAATTTAAATGTATTTATAGATGATAAAGAAAGGGTATTAACTGAAGTAAAGAATGTTGGTGTTAATACAATAAGAATAACTAGTGAAAGCGTAAGCAATCATAAAATAGTACATAATTGGCAAGAAATTAAAGATTATGTTGATAGTCTGGGGGAGTAAGTAATGGATGAAAGATTAATAGATGCTAATCCTACATATGAAGATATTTTTGATAAAAATATAAGGCCTGAATATTTAGATGAATATGTCGGACAAGATAAAATCAAATCAAATTTAAAAGTATTTATTGAAGCAGCAAAGATGAGGGATGAACCTTTGGATCATGTTTTACTATATGGTCCTCCTGGATTAGGAAAAACTACACTTGCTCATATAATTGCTAATGAACTGGGAAGTAACTTAAAGACTGCGACGGGTCCAGCAATTGAAAAGAGTGGAGATTTAGCAGCGATACTTTCTAATTTGGAACCTGGTGATGTTTTGTTTATTGATGAAATACATAGGATTCCATCATTTGTTGAAGAAATACTTTATTCGGCGATGGAAGATTTTACAATAAATGTCGTAATAGGTACAGATGGTAAAAGTAGATCAATTAAAATAGATTTGCCACCATTTACTTTAGTGGGTGCTACTACTAGAGCGGGAGATTTATCAAGCCCTTTAAGGGATAGGTTTGGTATTGTAAATAAACTTGAATTTTATACGAATGATGAACTTGCTAGTATTGTAAAGAGAACTAGTAAAGTAATGAATATGAATATAACAAATGATGCTGCAATTGAACTTGCTAAAAGAAGTAGAAAAACACCAAGAATTGCTAATAGATTATTTAAAAGAGTTAGAGATTTTGCCTTAGTTGAAGGTGATGGCATAATTGATTTAAATATCACGTTAAATGCCTTAGATAGATTAAATGTTGATCAATATGGTTTAGATAATATCGATATAGAGTATTTACAAGCCTTAATAAATAAATTTAATGGCGGTCCGGTGGGGGTTGAAACAATATCTACGGCGATTGGGGAAGAAATATCTACGATTGAAGATGTTGTGGAACCGTTTTTGTTACAAGAAGGTTTTATTAAAAGAACTAGAAGTGGTAGAGTAGCAACAGAACTTGCCTATAAACATTTAGGTATTGATCATAATATGACATTGTTTTAAAAGGAGAGATTAGATGATTTTAGATGGAAAGAAGTTAAGAGATGAATTGCTTATTTCTTATAAAGAAAAGATAAGTAAAGATAATTTAAGTATTACTTTAGCTATTATTTTAGTGGGTGATGATGAAGCAAGTAAATTATATATTAAAAATAAAGAAAAATATTGTAGTATGGTAGGTATTAATGTAATAAAATATTTGTTACCTAAAGAAACAAGCGAAGAAGAATTAATATCTTTAATAAAAAGTTTGAATGAAAAAGAAGAAGTAACTGGTATTATTTTACAAAGTCCTGTTCCAAGTAATATAAATTTTGATAAATGTAGTGGCCTTATAAATGAAAATAAAGATGTTGACGGATTTACTAAAGATAATGTCTATAATTTATATTTAAATAAAAAGAGTATTTTACCTTGTACTGTTAAAGGTATTATAAGATTATTAGATAGTTATAATATTCTATTAAGTGGTAAAGATGTTGTAATAATTGGAAGAGGTAATATTGTTGGTAAACCTTTAGCAATGGCATTAGAAAATAGAAATGCAACAGTAAGTTTACTACATAGTAAAACTAAAGATATAATTAAATATACTAAAAATGCTGATATAGTAGTGTCAGCTTGTGGGGTTCCTAAGTTAATTAAAAGTAATATGATAAAACAAGGGGCTGTTGTAATAGATGTTGGTATATCACGAACAGATACAGGCATTATTGGAGATGTAGATTTTGAAAGCGTTAAAGATGTAGCGTCATATGTTACTCCGAATCCAGGTGGAGTTGGTCCGATGACTGTTGCAATGATTATTGATAATTTAATAGAAATGAGTGAGGTATAAGATGAATAAAATTATTGAAAATGCATTAAGAAATGAAAGAAAAAGACAAGAAGAAAATATTGAATTGATAGCAAGTGAAAATTATGTATCTAATGATATATTAAAATTACAAGGAAGTATTTTAACTAATAAATATGCTGAAGGATACCCTGGAAAAAGATATTATGGCGGATGTGAAAATGTTGATGTTATTGAAGAATTAGCGATAAATTATGCTAAAGATTTATTTAAAGCTGAATTTGCTAATGTTCAACCTCATTCAGGTTCTAGTGCTAATATGGCTGTTTATAGAGCATTACTTGAGCATGGGGATAAAGTGATGGGAATGAATTTATCTAATGGCGGACATTTAACTCATGGCCATAGACTTTCATTTAGTGGTCAAGATTATGAAATAGTTGATTATGATGTAAATATTGATACAGAATATATCGATTATGATGAATTAGAAAAAAGAGTATTAGAAGAAAAACCAAAGATGGTAATAGCTGGGGCTAGTGCTTATTCAAGAATAATAGATTTTAAAAGATTTAGAGAGATTTGTGATAAGGTCGGGGCTTATTTAATGGTTGATATGGCTCACATAGCAGGACTTGTAGCAGCAGGACTTCATCCGTCACCGGTTGGTTATGCGCATGTTGTAACAACAACTACTCATAAAACCCTAAGAGGGCCTCGTGGAGGATTAATTCTAACTAATGATGCCGAAATTGCTAAAAAAATTAATAAAGCAGTTTTTCCTGGTATTCAAGGTGGACCTCTTATGCATGTGATAGCTGCAAAAGCCGAATGCTTTTATGAAGCAATGCAACCCGCGTTTAAAGAATATCAAATGCAAGTATTAAAAAATATAAAGACTTTGTCTGAGACTTTATCTAACGAAGGATTTAGAATTGTTTCTGGGGGAACTGATAATCATTTAATTTTAGTGGACGTTAAAAGTACATGTGGGTTAACTGGTAAAGAAGCTCAAAATTTGCTTGATAGAATTCATATTACAACAAATAAAAATACAATACCAAATGATTCAGAATCTCCGATGGTAACTAGTGGATTAAGATTAGGCTCACCGGCAATGACGACACGTGGACTTAAAGAAGGAGATTTTGAACAAATTGGTTTAATTATTTCAAAAGCTTTAAAAAATAGTGATAATGATGAAGTATTAAATAACTTAGAAAAAGAGGTATTAGAAATAACAAGTAAATATCCTTTGTGGTATTAGTGAGGTAAGTATGTCAAAGTGGGATAAAGATTATATTAAATTATGTAAAAAAATATTGAGTGATGGGGTAGAAGTTGAAAATAGAACAGGTATTAATACAATAAAAATACCAAGTTATCATTTAGAATTTAATTTACAAGAAGAATTTCCATGTCTTACAACTAAGCAATTATATTTTAGACAAGCAATACTTGAAATGTTATGGATTTATCAAGCACAATCTAATGATGTAAGATGGTTACAAGAAAGAAATGTTCATATTTGGGATGAATGGGAAATTGCTGAAGATGGTAAATGGAGAGCTAATCAAAATGTTTTAGAAAATGGAAAATTAGTAAAAAAAGATATTGAAAAAGATTTTGGGATAGAATATGCTCACACGATTGGAACAGCTTATGGATTTATTGTGAAAAAATTAGGTTTAATGGATCGTTTGCTAGATACTTTGAAAAATAATCCGTTAGATAGAAGGATGGTTATGTCTTTGTGGCAAGACGAATATATTCCTACGGCAGTACTTCCTAGTTGTGTTTGGTCTAGTGAATGGGATGTTACAGATGGATATTTAAATATCTGGGTTCATCAAAGAAGTTGTGATGTTCCTTTAGGTCTTCCGTTTAATGTAACACAATATGCTGTACTTTTATCTTTAGTTGCTCAAGTTAGTGGACTTAAACCAGGTACAATTAATTATAGTATTAAAGATGCCCACATTTATGTTAATCAAGTTGATGGTATTAAAGAACAAATTAAAAGATTTGAAGAAAATGGAGATTATGAAGCACCAAAATTGTGGATTAATCCAGATATAAAAGAATTTAAAGATTTTGATAATTCTACAGAACTAAAAGACATTAAAGTTGTAGATTATAAGCATATGGGACCAATTAAGTTCCCTCTTGCACAGTAGAGGTAAAAATGATCAGTATCATAGCAGCTATAGGAAGAAATAGAGAACTCGGTCAAGGTAATCAATTAATTTGGCATATTAAAGAAGATTTAAAGAATTTTAAAAATATAACTATGGGAAAATATATCATAATGGGTAAAAATACATATGAATCTTTACCTAAACATCTAGAAGGAAGAAAGTATATAGTATTATCTAGTTCTTTAAGTAATATAGAAAATGGATTGTTGTTTAATGATTTTAATAAGTTATTAGAATTTGTTAAAGGTTTAGACGAGGAAGTAATGGTAATTGGTGGGGCAAGCATATACAAACTGTTTTTACCATATGCAAGTAGGCTTTATTTAACTTTAATAGATAGTGAAGCAAAAGCAGATGTATATTTTCCAGAATTTGATAAAAATGATTATAAATGTAATGTTGTAAGTAGTAATGAAGTTGATGGATTAAAATATAGTTTTGTAATATATGAAAGGCGATGAAATAAATGAGAGGTAAATTAATAGTAATTGAAGGAACAGATTGTTCTGGTAAAGAAACACAAGTAAAAAAGGCTGTAGCAAGATTTAAAGATATGGGAGTAAATGTATATAATTATTCCTTTCCAATGTATGATACTCCGACGGGTAGAATTGTTGGGGGACCTTATTTAGGAAAATCCTATATTGGACCTGGTTGGTTTCCTGAGGGAGCTGTAAATGTTGATGCTTTAGCAGCTTCAGCTTATTATGCTGCTGATAGAAGATATAATATTGGTATTATAAATAAACATTTAGAAGATGGAGATATTGTTATACTTGATAGATATGTTGAATCTAATATGGCTCATCAAGGAGGAAAATTAAAGACTCGTGAAGAAAGAGAAAAAATGTATCAAAAATTAGATGAATTAGAATTTGGTATTATGGAATTACCTAGACCTGATGCAGTAATTTTTCTTTATATGCCTTTTGAGTATGCGGCAGTGTTAAAGAAAAATAGGGAAGAAACACCAGATCAACATGAATCAAATAAAGCTCATTTGGAGCAAGCTGAAAAAGCATATTTGGAATTAACGGAAAAATATGGTTATATTAAAGTAACTTGTGTTAAAGATGATTGTATTAGAACAATTGATGATATTAATGATGAAGTTGTAGAAAAAATAAAGGATATTATTAAATGAATATAGAAGAATATAATTATGATTTGCCAGAAAAATTTATTGCTCAAACACCTCTTTCTAATCGAAGTGATTCAAAACTTTTGTTACTTAATAAAGATAATGGAAATATAAAAGAAGAAGTATTTAAAAATATTATTAATTATTTAAATAAAGGTGATGTATTAGTTTTAAATGATACAAAGGTAATACCTGCAAGATTAATTGGAGAAAAAGAAGATACGAAAGCAATAATTGAATTATTACTTTTAAAAGATATTGAAGGTGATATCTGGGAATGTTTAGCTAGACCTGGAAAAAGATTACACGTTGGGACAGTTATAGTATTTGGAAATGGAAGTTTAAAAGCGAAAGTAATAGAAAAATTAGATGAAGGTATTGTACATGTAAAATTAATATATGAAGGAATACTTATGGAAATACTTGAAAAATTAGGTACGATGCCCCTTCCTCCTTATATTCATGAAAAACTTAGTGATCAGTCTAGATATCAAACTGTTTATGCTAAAAATTTAGGTAGTGCAGCAGCACCAACAGCAGGACTTCATTTTACAAAAGAACTACTTGAAGAAATAAAAAATAAAGGTGTTGAAGTATTATATGTAACACTTCATGTAGGTCTTGGAACATTTAGACCGGTGGAAGTAACAGATATAACTAAACATAATATGCATAGTGAATATTATATTATGACTAAAGATGTAGCAGATGCATTAAATAAAGCAAAGAAAGAAGGAAGAAATATATATGCGGTTGGTACAACATCAACTAGAGTATTAGAAACTGTAGCAAGCAAATATAATGAATTTAGGGAATGTTGTGGAGATACTAATATATTTATATATCCAGGATATACTTTTAAAGCTATAGATGGTTTGATTACTAATTTTCATTTACCTAAAAGTACCTTATTAATGCTTGTATCAGCTTTATCTAAAAAAGAATATATTTTAAATGCTTATGAATATGCAAAAGAAAATAATTTTAGATTCTTTTCATTCGGAGATGCAATGTTTATAAAGAAAGATATATAAGAAAGAAACTTATATATTTTTATTTTGCACTAAGTAAGTTATAAAAACAAGGAATAGAAGATTTATACTATTGATAAAACGTTAATTATCAAAAAATGTAAAATTTAAGAAATTTTATTGTTTGGTGGGTGGGAAAGTGATAAAATTATAGCATGGGAGGATTAGAAATGGAAAAATATGTTTATTTGTTTCAAGAAGGAAACAAAGATATGAGAAATATCCTTGGTGGTAAAGGTGCTAATTTAGCAGAAATGACTAATATTGGATTACCTGTTCCAAGTGGATTTACAGTTACAACTGATGCTTGTAACAAATATTATGAAGATGGAAAGGAATTATCTAGTGAAGTAATAGACCAAATTAAAGAAGCATTAGCAAAATTAGAAGCAAAAAGTGGTAAAAAGTTTGGTGATAAAACAAATCCGTTACTAGTAAGTGTAAGAAGTGGTGCTAGAGCTAGTATGCCAGGTATGATGGATACTGTACTTAATCTAGGTTTAAATGATGAAATAGCAGAATCTTTTGCTGAAAAGATTGGAAATAAAAGATTTGTTTATGATTCTTATAGAAGATTTATTCAAATGTTTGCAGATGTAGTTAAAGGTTATGCAAAGAGTAAATTTGAAACTATTATAGATGAAGTTAAATCTAAAAAAGGTGTTAAAAATGACATTGATTTAGATGAAAATGATATGGTTGAATTAACTAAGCTATTTAAGAGTGCTTATAAAGAATTTGCAGGAGAAGATTTTCCTCAAGAACCATTTACTCAATTGATTGAAGCTGTTAAGGCAGTATTTAGAAGTTGGAATAATGAAAGAGCTATTTATTATAGAAGAATAAATGATATTCCATCTAGTTGGGGAACAGCCGTTAATGTTCAAGAAATGGTTTATGGTAATAGTGGAGAAAATTCTGGAACTGGTGTTGCGTTTACAAGAAATCCTGCAACTGGCGAAAAAGCATTATTTGGTGAATATTTAATTAATGCTCAAGGCGAAGATGTTGTTGCCGGTATTCGTACTCCAAGTCCAATTGCAACATTAAAAACTGAAATGCCTGAAGTTTATGAAGAATTTGCAAGCATTGCCCAAGAATTAGAAAATCATTATAAAGATATGCAAGATATGGAATTTACTATTGAAGATGGTAAGTTATTCATTCTTCAAACTAGAAATGGTAAAAGAACAGCAAGTGCTGCCGTTAAAGTTGCAGTTGATTTAGTAAATGAAGGAATGATTACTAAAGAAGAAGCTGTATTAATGGTTGATCCAAAGCAACTTGATGCACTACTACATCCAACGTTTACTGCAGAATCTATCAAAAATGGTAAAGTAGTTGCTGAAGGTTTAGCTGCATCTCCTGGAGCGGGATCTGGAAAAATTTATTTTACAGCTAGTGATGTAATTGAAAATAAGAAAAAAGGAATTGATTCATTACTTGTTAGACTTGAAACATCACCAGAAGATATTGAAGGTATGAATTCAAGTAAAGGCGTTTTAACTATTCGAGGTGGCATGACTAGCCATGCAGCGGTAGTTGCTCGTGGTATGGGTATTTGTTGTGTAAGTGGTGCATCAACTATCGTTTTAAATGAAGAAGAAAAAACACTTAAAATGCCAGACGGAAGCATCTTTAAAGAAGGAGACTACTTATCAATTGATGGCTCAACTGGTAAGGTATATGCTGGAAAACTTGAAATGCAAGAAGCATCTATAAGTGGTGACTTTGAAACTTTTATGTCTTGGGCAGATGAAGCAAGAGACTTAAAGGTAAGAACAAATGCTGATACACCTAAAGATGCAATACAAGCAAGAAAGTTCGGAGCTGAAGGAATTGGCTTATGTCGTACAGAACACATGTTCTTTGAGCGTGATAGAATATTCAACTTTAGAAAAATGATTTGTGCAACAACTTTAGAAGAAAGAGAAAAAGCTTTAGAAAATATTTTACCATATCAAAGAAAAGACTTTGAAGGATTATTTGAAGCTATGGCACCATATAGTGTTGTTATTAGATACTTGGATCCACCTCTACATGAATTTTTACCAAAAACTGAAACAGAAATTAAAGAACTTGCTGATGACTTAGGTAAAACTGTTGAAGAATTACATGAAGTAATTGCATCACTTAAAGAATTTAACCCAATGATGGGACACAGAGGATGCCGTTTAGCAATTACTTATCCAGAAATCGCTAAAATGCAAACAAGAGCTGTTATTGAAGCAGCAATAAATGTAACTAAGAAAGGTACATTAGTTACACCTGAAATTATGATACCTTTAGTTGGTGAAGTTAAAGAATTAAAATATGTTAAAGATATTGTAGTTAAAACTGCTGATGAAATTATTGCTTCTTCTGGAATAGATTTAAAATATGAAGTTGGAACCATGATTGAAATTCCAAGAGCTGCACTTTTAGCGGATCAAATTGCTACAGAAGCTGAATTTTTCAGTTTTGGTACAAATGACTTAACACAAATGACTTATGGTTTTTCTAGAGATGATGCTGGTAAATTCTTAAATTCATATTATGAAAAAGGAATATTTGAATTTGATCCATTTGCTCGTATTGACTTTGATGGTGTTGGACTACTTATGGAAATGGGTGCTAAAAAAGGTAGAAGTGTAAATCCAAACCTTTCTTTAGGTATTTGCGGAGAACATGGTGGAGATCCAGCAAGTGTTGCTTTTTGTGATAAGCTAGGATTTAATTATGTATCTTGTTCACCATATAGAGTGCCAATTGCAAGACTAGCAGCAGCTCAAGCAGCAATCCTAAGAAAACAAGGAAAATAATTATTGACTTTTATAAACCTAACATGAAAATGTTGGGTTTTTTTATACGAAATTTTTAAAAATAACATTTTTAGGATGTGTTCGACAGGAAACAACAAATTATTTGAAATGAATGTGTTTTAATAGAAAACCGTGAGGTGATTTTATAAGGAAAATATATTAATAAAAGATAAAAAGGGGAACAAAAGAAAGATGAGGTTATGATGAAAAGAATAGGTAATAGTAGTAAAAGTTTTTATCCTGGTATATTAAAAGAATATATTATTGATAGTATTTTTAAAAGTAGATATAAAAGTAAAGTGATTTATGATGATTTAGATAATTTATCGATATATATAAAAGGTTTTTGTATTAATTCTTTTAATATAAATATGGTATTTAAGGAAATATTTAGACATTATGAAAATATTAGTTTTGATGTAACAGAAATTAAAAGAATATTTCATAATAAGTATGCAAAAGAGTATCTTATAAAGGTGAATACTGTTTATAAAGGGGCTAAATGGATTATACCAATTAAATTAATCGGGGTAGCTGATAATTTTCCTGTTGGAATAAAAGATAGTGTTTATTTAAGTAGGTTTAAATTAGAAAAAGATATAATGTTAGTAATGCAAGAAGAGAAGTTAGCTTATACATTTTATAAAATTATGAAAGGTATTATGTTTAATAATAATTTATTGCTTGAATTATATAAAATTAATGGAAATTTAAAAGATAAGAAAAATGTATCTAAAGCAATAGAGAATCTTTATAATAGTAATAAAGATAGTTTAGTAATAAGAAATATTAAAGATAGAATAGAACAAATAATAAGAAATATTAATTATAGAAGTAATTGGAAATATTTTACATATAGAGAAAATATAAAGATAAAATATGATGATGTAATGTGCGTTTTAGATATGATTTATATATTATTAAAGGATGGTGTAGTAAATGAATAAGAAAGTATGGTTATTAGTTTTTATGTTTATGCTAGTTATTGATGTAAAAGCATTATCTTTTAAAGGCGGAGATGTAATAAAAAATGTCTTTGTATTAAAGGTGAAAGTAAATGGTGAAAAAGAATATAAGAAAGGTCAATTTATAATAGATAGTGAAGGTGATTATGTTTATTGTCTTGAACCATTTGTTAAAGTAAATAATAATTCTTCTTATAATAAATATACAAATAATTTTGCTAAGTATCTAGGTTTAAGTGATGAGTTATGGGAAAAGATAAATTTAATTAGTTATTATGGTTATCAATATAAAGATGATACTCATAATCATATGGATCCAAAATGGTATTATATTACTCAGATGCTAATATGGCAAAATGTAAGTCCTAAGGCAAGATTTTATTTTACTGATACATTTAAGGGTAATGTTAATTCTACCTTATTTGTAAATGAAATAAAAGAAATTTATAATTTAGTTAATAATCATTATAAAATTCCAGAATTTGATGTACCAGATACTTATATCGGAGATATTTTATCTATTATAGATAGAAATGGAGTATTAAAAAAATTTGCAGGAAGTAAAAACGTAAAAATTAATGGAAATATTTTAACTATTAAAATAAGTGATTTAAGTAATAAATTTACGTTAAAAAAAGGTACTAATAATAAAGTGTTTATATTTGTAAGCTCTGATAGTCAAAATGTTTTGAAAGGGAAAATGGATGTGCCTGTGATAGCAAATTATGATATTAAAGGTTTAGAACTAAAAGGTAATATTAAAATAAAAAAGTATGGTGAAGCAATAGATGGTGATAAAATAAGTCTAGAAGGTGTGATCTTTGCATTGTTTGATGAAAATAAAAATTATATTAAAGAAGCGACAACTGATAAAGATGGTAAAGCAATATTTAACAATTTAAGCAAAGGAAAATACTTTATTAAAGAAGTAAGTAATGATAAAAAGTTTGTACTTGATGATAATTATTATGAGGCCAATTTAAAGGTAAATGAAAATAATAGAATAATTGATATATTTTTAGAATTAGAAAATAAGCTAAAAAAAGGTGATTTGAAAATTAAGAAAATAGATTTTGATACAAAAACACCTATTAAGGATACGGAATTTATTATTATGAAAGATGAGAAAATAATATATCAAGGAAAGACTGATGCTGATGGAATAATTGAACTAAATGATTTAGTATATGGTATTTATAAAATAAAAGAAGTAATAGCAAGTAATGGATATTTGTTAAATGAAATGATTTATGAAGTAAAGATTGATGATGAAAATAAGGATGTTTATATTGAAATTGAAAATGAATTAAAAAAAGGAGATTTAAAAATTAAGAAAATAGATTTTGATACAAAAACACCTATTAAGGATACGGAGTTTATTATTACGAAAGATGAGAAAATTATATATCAAGGAAAGACTAATGCTGATGGAATAATTGAACTTAATAATTTAGTATATGGTATTTATAAAATAAAAGAAGTAATAGCAAGTAATGGATATTTGTTAAATGAAATGATTTATGAAGTAAAGATTGATGATGAAAATAAAGATGTTTATATTGAAATTGAAAATGAATTAAAAAAAGGAAAATTGGTTATAAGAAAATTAGATTCAAGCAATGGAAATGTTATAAGTAACGTAGAATTTGTTATAATGAAAGATAAGGAAGTAATATATGAAGGTGTAACTAATGAATATGGAGAAATTGAAATAGATAATTTACCTTTAGGAATCTATATTATTAAAGAAGTTAGAGCAAGTAATGGATATATTTTAGATGAAGATGAAATTGAAGTAAGTTTAGATAGTGAAGTCAAGTATATAGAAATATTTAATATACCGGATACGGAAGTAAGAATGGTGGATATTATTATGTTTTTTGAAGAAAAAAAGAAATTTTTGGTTTAAAAAAAATCTATGACATGTTATAATAAGTCATGAGGTTTTGAAGTATGAAATTAAGTGAAGTAGATAGAACTAAATTAAGTCCGATGATGGCTCAATACATTGAAATAAAAGATAAGTATAAAGATGAACTTGTCTTTTATCGTTTAGGCGACTTTTATGAAATGTTTTTTGATGATGCTTTAATTGCTTCACGAGAATTAGAGCTTACTTTAACTGGAAGAGTGGCTGGATTAGATGAAAAAGTACCTATGTGTGGTGTTCCTCATGCTAATGTTAAAACTTATATTGAAAGACTTGTAAATAAAGGTTATAGAGTTGCAATTTGTGAACAATTAGAAGATCCAAGATACACAAAAGGAATGGTTAAACGGGGAATAGTAGATGTAATAAGTAAAGGTACAATTGCTGATAATGATTTACTTAATGATAAAGATTCTTCATATATAGCTAGTATATTATTTTTTAGTGATAGTATATTAATGACTGTGCTTGATATCTCTACAGGTTATTTAGCTACGATAACTTTAGAAAATAGTGAAGAGATATTAGTAAATGAAATATTAGAGCTTAATTTAAAAGAAGTAATATTTATAGATAATTTAAATACAAGTTTAATTTCTTTACTTAAAAAAACTTATAACATTGAAGTAACTATAAATAGTGAGTTTTTGTGGGACAAATATAAAGAATTATTTGATATAATACCTGATGCTAGGGTAAAAAGTGGAGTAGCTCATTTATTTTATTATCTGGATGTAAGGCAATTAAAAGATTTAAGTCATATAACTAAAATTAATTATTTAAAGAAAAATGATTATTTAGAGATGGATATTCATAGTATTAGAAATCTTGAATTAGTTGAGACATTAAGATTAAAAGAAAGAACTTATTCTTTGTTGTGGCTACTTGATAAATGTAAAACAGCAATGGGAAGTCGTAAACTTAAAAATTGGATGTTAAATCCTTTGAAGAATAAAGAAAAAATAATTGATAGATATGAAAAAGTAGAAAAATTAAATAATGAATTTATTATAAAAGATGAACTTAAAAATTATTTATATGAAGTATATGATATTGAAAGACTTTCTGGTAAAGTTATAAATGGTTCTTTAAATGCTAGAGATTTATTACAACTTAAAAATAGTATTAAAGTACTTCCAATGATAAAAAAGAAAATTGAAGATTTAGGCTTTAATTATGATATTAATACTCACGAAAAGTTATGTGAATTATTAGATAGTGCCATTGTGGATAATCCTCCGATATCTGTTAAAGAAGGATATATGATAAAAGAAGGATATAGTAGTGAGTTAGATGAGTTAAGAAATATTCGTAGTGGTGGCAAAGATTTTGTAGCATCTTTTGAAGCGAAAGTTAAAGAAGAAACGGGAATAAAAAATTTAAAAATTGGATTTAATAAAGTATTTGGTTATTTTATTGAAATACCTAATGGAAGTAAAAATTTAGTTAAAGATGAATATCACTGGGAAAGAAGACAAACATTAACGAATTGTGAAAGATATATTTCTCCAGCTTTGAAAGAAAAAGAGAGTATGATTCTTAACGCAGAAGAAAATATAATTGACTTAGAATATAAATTATTTTGTAGTATTAAGTCATTGGTTAAGGAGGAAGTTCCTTTATTAAATGCTACGGCTGATGCTTTAAGTGAAATTGATGCTTTAGTTTCACTATCTGTTTGTAGTGAAGAATATAATTTAGTTAGACCAAATATTACTGATGAACATGTAATTGATATTAAAAATGGAAGACATCCAGTTGTGGAAGTTGTAAGTAAATCAGAATATGTTCCTAATGATTGTCTATTAAGTAATGGTATTAATACTTTACTTATAACTGGACCTAATATGAGTGGTAAATCTACTTATATGCGTCAAATGGCAATTATAGTTATTATGGCTCAGATGGGTTCTTTTGTTCCTTGCGAGTCTGCTACATTACCAATAATTGATAAGATTTTTACAAGAATTGGGGCTAGTGATGATTTAGTAAGTGGAGAATCTACATTTATGGTGGAAATGAAAGAAGCTCGTAATGCTATATGTAATGCTACTAAAAATAGTTTAATTTTATTTGATGAATTGGGTCGTGGTACTGCAACATATGATGGAATGAGTCTTGCTCAGGCTATACTTGAATATATTAGTGATTATATCGGAGCGTTTACTTTATTTTCAACTCATTATCATGAACTTACAAGATTAGATAAGAAATATAAAAATATTAAAAATGTCCATGTTAGTGCAGTAGAAAATGGTAATGAAATTACTTTCTTACATAAAGTTAAAAATGGAGCAGTTGATAAAAGTTATGGGATTCATGTAGCTAGACTTGCTAAGATGCCTGAGGAGTTACTTAATAAAGCTGAGGAAATATTAAATGAGTATGAATCAAATTCTAAAAAGAAAAATCCTGAAGAAAAAATACAACTTGCAATGGATTTTGAACCAAATGTTAAAAAAGATGATATAATAAAAGAAACAATAGAAAAAATAGATGTTTTAAATACAACACCAATTGAAGCATTAAATTTGTTATTTGATTTAAAACAAAAGATTAAAAAGGGTGAGTAATTATGAAGTTAAAGGAAATGACAAGATTTTTTAAAAAGTATTGTGGGGGAGAAAAGAAACTTTTTATTAAATCTTTTGTTTTTTTGTTTGTTACTTCGATGACAGGAACTTTGTATGGTTATTTAATTGGACTTGCAATTGACAAAGCACGTGTTAGTTCTTTTGGCTTAGCAGTGGCAGTATTACTTTTAATATATATTATAAATTTTGTTGATAGCTTAATTTTTGATAGATATGGTAGAATTTATATGGAAAAGTGTGCCAATAATATAATGGAGAAAATTGGCTGTGCTGTTTATGAAAAAGTAGGACTGTTACCTGCGAGAGCTTTTGAAGAAAAATCTAGTGGAGAGTTTATAAATCGAATTACTAATGATTCCTCTACGATAGCGGATTCTTTTAGACAAATTCTTAGAATAACAATATCGCTTTTTACTTGTGCAATCGTATTTATTTATATTTGTTTTAATTCATGGGTTGTAGCTTTGGAAGTAATTATTTATTTAGTATTGTTCTATATTATTTCACATAAGTATTTACCTAGTATTAAGGAAAAACAGAAGGAAATAAATAAAGAAAAAGATAGAGCGGTTGCTAAAGTAAGTGAATCTGTTCGTGGTATTAGAGAAATAAGAGCTTTAGGAATTAGAAAAAGTATGAATGATAATTTTAAAAATATAGTTAGAAATATATATTTTAAAATTAATAAACAAATGATTACAGAAAGAAACTATAATGCTTGGATTTATATTTTAAATTGCACTTTAGAGTTTGTTATATTTACTACTTGTATCCTTCTTATTATTAATAAAACTGGTTCTTTTGCTTTCTTTATGGCTATGACATATTATGTTTATAGATTTATGAATACGATTGAACTAATGATGAATTTATCTACGAGTATTCAAAAAATGAAAGTATCCATTGAAAGGTTAAGCGAAATACTTGATAATAAACTATATAAAGATGAAAAGTTTGGTATTGTTTCTAAAACTGATATTTTAGGAAATATTGAATTTAAAAATATAACATTTAAATATCCGAATGAAGAAAAAGAAATATTTGAAGAGTTTAATTTAACTATTCCAACAGGTAAAAAGGTTGCTATAGTTGGTAAAAGTGGACAAGGAAAAACTACGATATTTAACTTGCTTCTTAGATATTTTGATTCTGATGCTGGGGTTATCTTAGTGGATGATATTCCAATCGAAGATTTTACTGAAGACTCACTACGGGAAAATATTGCAATAATTAGACAAGAACCATTTATTTTTAATAAAACTATTTTAAAAAATTTAAAAATTATTGATCCGTATATGTCTCTTAAAAAAATTAGAAATGCATGCAAATTGGCAGAAATAGATGAGTATATAATGAGTCTTCCAAATAAGTATGACACGATGATCGGAGAAGGCGGAATTAATTTATCCGGAGGACAAAAACAAAGACTTGCTATTGCTAGAGCATTACTTAAAAATAGTAAAATAATTTTATTTGATGAAGCTACGAGTGCATTAGATAATGAAAATCAATCTAAAATTAAACAGGCAATTGATAATTTGGTTAAAGATCATACCATTATTATTGTGGCTCATAGATTATCAACAATTATAGATGCTGATGTTATTTATTTAATTGATGGCGGTAAAGTCGTTGCTAGTGGTACACATAAACAACTACTAAAAAAGAGTTCTATATATAAAAATTTATATATTAATGAAGAATAGAGTAATAACTTGATTGTTATTACTCTTTTTGGTTAATAATGTTGCTAAACGATATTTACTTTGATATAATGGTGTTGAGGTGTAATAATATGGCTTTAATTGATTTTTCTTCTTGTCCAGTGATAAATACAAAATTATATGGAGGATCCAATGGTAAAAAGGTATGTATTATTTTTAATAACGAAAAATATTTACTTAAGTTTTCATCTAAAAATAATGGTAAATATAGTAATAGTGTAATTAGTGAATATATTGCTTGCCATATTTTTAACTTGTTGGGATTTAGTACGCAAGAAACTATTTTAGGAAAATATAAAAACGGTAAAAAATATTTGGTTGTTGCTTGTAAAGATTTTACGGAACCAAATAAAATATTTTATGACTTTGCCTCACTTAAAAATTCTATTATTAATAGTAGTAAACTTGGATTTGGAACAGAACTTGATGAAATACTTGATGTTATATTAGAACAAAATTTGTATGATAAAGTAAAACTAAAAGAATTCTTTTGGCAAATGTTTATTGTAGATTCTTTTGTAGGTAATTTTGATAGACATAATGGTAATTGGGGTTTTCTTGTAGATAATAAAACTAATCAGGTTTTAATAGCACCAATATTTGATTGTGCATCTTGTTTATATCCAAAAATTGATGATGAAAATATTAAAAACATATTAGATAATGAAAAAGAACTTGAAAAAAGAGTATTTACTTTTCCAAATTCTGCTTTGAAAAAGACTTTTAAGTTATCACCATATTTTTATATTAATTCTTTTGAAAATGTTGATTGTAATCGAGCTTTGTTTGAAATTTTCCCAAGAATAGATATGAAAAAGATAGATGAAATAATTGATAATACCCCATATATTAGTGATGTAAGAAAGAACTTTTATAAAATTATTTTAAGCAAAAGATATGAAATGATTTTAAAACCTGCTTATGAATTACTTAGAAAAAATAAATTTTTACTAGAAATATAAAAAAGAATAGCTTATGCTATCCTAGTGATACATCAAATATCATCATAAGTAAAAATCCAAGAATTGTAAATAAGGCCATGAGGTCTTTTTTCTTGTTTGTTTGACTTTCTGGAATTAGTTCTTGAACAACAACATAAATCATTGCACCACCCGCAAATGAAAGTAATATTGGTAATAATACTTGAACCTTTATTACTAATATAGCACCAACTACTGCTGATATTGGTTCAACAATGCCACTTAGCATACCAAAGAAAAATGCTTTTTGGGGACTCATTCCTTCTCGCCTTAAAGGTAGCGAAACTGCAGAACCTTCAGGGAAATTTTGAATACCTATACCGATTGCTAACATAATAGCTGCAGCAAGTGTTGCTCCTTCCAAATTATAAAATACTGATCCAAAAGCCACCCCAATAGCCATTCCTTCAGGTATATTATGAAGCGTAATGGAAAAAATTAACATTAGACTTCTTTTTATACTATGTGAGTTAGTTTTCTTTTTGGTAATTCTATCAAAAATTTTGTCGCCACAAAATAGAAGAAGACCTCCGGATAATACCCCAAGAGAAACTATTAACCATGAAATTAATTTGAGATTTTCTGCCATTTCTAGGGCTGGAGAAAGCAAACTCCAGAATGTTGCTGCAAGCATAACGCCTGCTGATAATCCAAGCATTGCATCCATGGTATTTTTATTTACTTTTTTAAATAAGAATACTACTGCAGCTCCAAGAGATGTTATACCCCATGTAAATAATGATGCAATTAAAGCTTGGATGGGATAATTTAAATTCATATACCAATTAATCATAAATACTCCTTTATATTCACAATGTATTGTATGAATAAATAAAATAATTGTGATTTTATCTTTACAAAATCAAGTTCTGACGATATAATAATTTCTGAGCTTTGGAGGTGTTCATTTTATGTTTAATATACCTGTTATTTTACTTAAAAATTTAGTAATACTTCCTAATCAAGAAATTAAACTTGAACTTAATAATGTAATAAGTGGTAAAGCAATAAATGATGCTAGTAGTAACTTTAAAAGTGAAATATTAGTAGTTGCTCCGATGGATCTTTTAGAAGAAGAACCAAGCGTTGATGATTTACCTAAAGTTGGTGTTATTGCTAAAATAAAAAATAAAATAGATAATGATGGTGTTATTGAAATAAAATTAAGAGGCCTTAAAAGAGTAGCAGTTAATAAATATTATCAAGAAAAAAATAATGATATTTTATATAGTGAAGTTATGTATATTGATTTACCAGCTTTAGTGGAAGAGGAAGAAAATGCTATATTAAAAAAACTTGTAGATACTTTAAAAAAATATATAAATATATCTAAAGGGATATCTAATGATATATTAAATTTTGTAAGCAATAATAAAGATTTAAATAAAATAACTGATGCAATTACATCTTTTTTACCGTTTAATATTGGTAAGAAACTTGAATATATGCAAGAAATTAATCCTATTAAAAGAGCTAAAGCTTTAATTAAAGATATGAATGAAGAAATTAAAGGGATAGAAATTGATAACGAATTAGAAGAAAAAATTGATGAATCTTTACAAAATGATCAAAGAAAATTTATTTTGAAAGAAAAAATGAAAGTTTTAAAACAAGAACTTGGTGAAGATTCTTGGAAAAAAGAAGAAGTAATAGAGTATAGAAAAGTTCTTGATAAATTAAAAATTGATAAAAAAATTAAAGATCATTTTAGTCATGAAATAGATAAATATGAAATTATGAGTGATGATGCCCTAGAAGTTAGTGTGATGCATAATTATTTAGATTGGGTATTACATTTACCATGGAATAAAACTAGAAAAGAAAATGCTAATTTTGATGAAGTATATAAAGAGTTAAATAAATCTCATTTTGGAATGGATGAAATAAAAACTAGGATTAGTGAATATGTTGCCATTAAAAATTTAAATAGAAATATTCAAAGTCCAATTATATGTTTAGTAGGTCCTCCAGGTGTTGGTAAAACCACGATTGCTATGTCTATTGCTAGGGCTTTAAATCGTGATTTTTATAAAATTAGTGTTGGCGGCTTAAATGATTCAACTGAATTGGTGGGTTCAAGAAGAACATATTTAGCATCTGCCCCGGGTAAAATTATTCAAGGATTAAATAAATGCGGAAGTAATAATCCTTTGATATTAATTGATGAAGTAGATAAAATGGTTAAAGATTATAAAGGAGATCCTGCTTCAACTTTATTAGAAATTTTAGATCCGAATCAAAATAAAATATTTACAGATAATTATATTGAAGAACCTTTTGATTTGAGTGGAGTATTATTTATTTTGACTGCTAACAATGTAAGTGATATACCTAAACCTATTTTAGATAGAGTGGAATTAATTGAACTTCATAGTTATACTGTTTTTGAAAAAAAAGATATAGCTAAAAACTATATGTTACCTAATATTTTATTAGATAATATGGTTTATGATAATAAAATAAAATTTAGTGATGAATTGTTATATTTTTTAATAAATAATTATACTGATGAGGCTGGAGTTAGAGATTTAGAAAGAATTCTTTCTTCCTTAGCTAGAAAAATAACTATCAATAATATAAAAATATTGAATGAAGAAAGAGTGGTAAAATTACTAGGTAATCCAAAATATACAAGTAATTTAGTTATGGAAGAAGAAAATGGCGTTGTTAATACATTGGCTGTAAGTAATAGTGGTGGAACTTTATCTAAAATAGAAGTTGTAACATGTAAAGGAAATGATAAATTGACTATTACAGGTAATGCAGGTAATATATTAAAAGAAAGTATTAGTGTTGTTTTAACTATGCTTAAACTTAAATATAAATATAGTTTTCATAATGAAGATATACATGTGCATTTTTTAGATGCCTCTTCTAAAAAGGATGGACCATCTGCAGGTCTTGCTTTAAGTGTTGCTTTATGTAGCTTAAAAGAAAATAAAAAGGTACCTAGTGATGTTGCATTTACGGGGGAAGTATCTTTAAATGGAAGTATTTTAAAAATCGGTGGACTCAAAGAAAAACTGATTGCTGCATATAATAAAAATATCAAAGTAGTGTATATGCCTAAAAGCAATAGTGAAGATTTAGAAAATGTTCCTAAACTTATTTTAGATAATATGGAAGTTATTCCTGTTAGTAATTTTAATGAAGTATATACAAAATTATTTAAATAAGTTATAATTAAAATATGAAAGGTAGTGAAATAATGAGAACATTAGATATTTATGAAAATGTTAAATATCTATCTATTTTTAATAAAATTGATGTAAATATTAATAAAATAACCATTGATACAAGAAAAGTATGTGAAAATGATTGTTATATTGGTATTAAAGGTGATAAAAATGATGGAAATTTGTTTTATATGGATGCTTTTAATAAAGGTGCTAGTCTTGTAATACTTGAAAATTTTATAATAAATGATGAAATAATGGATTATATAAAAAATAACAATAAATCTATAATAGTTGTTGATGATACAAAAAAAGCTTTAGGAAATTTAGCTAAGTATAAAAGAAGTCTTTTTTATAGTCCGGTTGTGGCAGTTACAGGTAGTGCTGGTAAAACTAGTACTAAAGATATGATTTATAGTGTTTTAAAAGAAAAATATAAAACACATAAAACTGTTGGAAATCAAAATAATCATATTGGATTACCTTTAAGTATATTATCTTTAGAAAATGATAATGAAATGTTAGTACTTGAAATGGGGATGAATCATCTTGGGGAAATATCTTATTTAACTAATATTGCTAAACCTGATATCGCCGTTATAACTAATGTTGGTACTGCCCATATTGGTAATCTTGGTAGTCGTGAAAATATTTTAAAGGCAAAACTTGAAATTCTTGAAGGATTAAATCCTAAAGGGGCTTTAGTTATTAATAACGATAACGACTTATTACATGAATGGTTTTTAAATAATAAAGATAAATATAACATTATTACTATTGGTATAAATGAAAAATCAGATTATATGGCAAATATTATTGAAAAAAATGAATGGTGGTCGACATTTTCATGCGATGATGTAATATATAAAGTTCCAGTTGGTGGAGAACATTTTATCTATAATGCTTTAGCATCTATAGCGGTTGGTAAATATTTTAAAGTAAGTGATGATGATATAAAGGCTGGTATTCTTAATTTTGAATTAAGTAGTAATAGAATGAGTGTTATAAATAATAATGGTATTATAGTAATTGATGACTCATATAATGCTAATTTTGATTCTATGAGTTATGCTATTAAGTATTTGGGTTCTTTAAATGGCAGAAATATTGCTGTTTTAGGTACGATGAGAGAACTTGGAGATTATACAGAAGACTTACATAAAAAAATTGGTAGTCTAATAGAAAAAGAAAAAATAGATATCTTAGTTACAGTTGGAGAAGATTCAGATTATATTAATGAAGGAGCTATAGAAGAAGGATTTAATAAAGATAATAGTTATCATTTTAATAATAATATGGATGCTATTAATTTTATAAATTCTATTAAGAAAACTGATGATAATATATTAGTTAAAGCTAGTAATTCATTAAATTTTAAAGAGATCGTAGAAAATATTAAATAGAAATTGGAAACAGTGTTTTGTTTCTTTTTTTTATTTGTAAATATTGACTTGTTATATAAATGTTTAGTATACTAATATAGTAAGGATGGTAGTAATATGGATAGTAAAAAAGCAAAAATTATATCAATAGTTTCTATAGTAGCTTTAGCAGCTATTTTAGTGGGCGCTACATATGCATATTTTCAAGCTCAAACTGGAGAAGGTGCTCAAACTGATATTAAAATAAATGCAAATACTGTTGATACATTTAATTTTGCAATTGGAAACTCATTAAGTATTAACTTAAATCAAGAAAACTTTGCAAGTGGAAAAGGAAATCAAACCGGAAGTACATATGCAAAAGCAATATTAACAGCAAATAATAAAACAAATAGTGCTACGAATAAATACTATCTATATTTAAATATATCTGATAATACCTTTGTGTATAGTCAAAACAAAGATACACCAGAAATACTTTTAACAATAAAAGATGGAAATAATACAGAATTAACAAGTGTAACAGGTTTAACAAGTTTGACATACAAAACAGTGACAGACGGAAATGGAAATACAATATCTGGATTTGATATAACAAATAAAAAAGGATTAATAACTATTTTAAATAATAGAGAAATTACTACAGCATCAACAACTGAAGAAACATGGAATGTAACAGTAACATTTGTCAATTATAATTTTAATCAAGCAGAAAATGCTGGTAAAAATTTTAATGCAGAATTAATTATACAAAAAGACGAAATTCAAACTAGTTTATCTAAAGTTTGTACATCTGGTGATCTTTTGGCTGATTGCATTATTGCTTATGCAAATAAAAGTTTACCATCAGTGTCAGGTATCTATCATCACGATGCAAATTTAACAAATGGTGCGAATGATAATTCATATAGATTTTCTGGTTCAAGTCCATTGAATTATATTTTAATTAATAATAATTATTATAGAATAATCGGAGTAATAAATGGAAGAGTAAAGGTTATAAGTCTTGCAACGATTGACAATATGCCTTGGAATAATAGTTCTACAGGCACTTGGACTCAATCGAGTGTAAATGCTTATTTGAATGACACATATTTAAATCAACTTGGTGATTTAAAAAATAATATTGATACCACTGTCTGGAAAGTTGGAGAAAATATAAATCATATATTGCATAGTAATCCATATGATACGTATCAAAATGAGGTTATAAAACCAACAGATACTACAACATATAGTGCAAAAATTGGATTAATGTATGTAAGCGACTATGGATTTGCAGCTCTGTCTAAGGCATGGGCGTTATCGATGAGTGATTATAATGATGCTCTAGCAACAAAAAACAATTGGATGTATTTAAAAAAGAATGAATGGACAATTTCATCTTTAAATTTATCAGAAAAATATTATATTAATGCTGCTGGAGGTATTAGAGAAAATGCTGCTCCAGATGATTCAACTTTTTCTATTCGACCAGTCTTTTATCTTTCTTCAAATGTTAAATATCTTGGTGGTTCTGGAATACCTAGACAACAGCCAATTACAATTTCTTGCTAGAATTAAATTGTTTTGTGTAAAATAAAGTGCTTTTAAAAATGTACTTTATTTTTCTTTAATTAACTTTGTTATTGTGATAAAATATTATTAGGGAGTAAATTATGCATATACCATTAAAAGTAACAACAGATTATACATTATTAAAAAGCTTAATTAAGATGCCTGACTTAATTAGTTTTTTGTGTGATAATAAAATTAATGCATGTGGTATATGTGATGAAAATTTATACGGAGTACTAGACTTTTATTTTAGTTGCAAAAAAAATAATATAAAACCCATTATTGGACTAAGTATTAAATTAAATAACTTAGAAGTATGTTTATATGCTATTAATTATGAAGGATATAAAAATTTATTAAAAATACATACTTTGAAGGAAAAAAATGAATTAAATGTTTTGAATATAAAAGAATTTTGTAAAAATATATTAGTGATATTACCATATGAAAGTAAAGAATTATATAATGAATTTAGTTGTTTTGATGTAATTTTTATTGGGTATAAAACTCAATATGAAAAGATTAATGCTTTGGCTATTACTAAAAATATTGTGTTTTTTAAAGACTTAAGAGTTTTAAAAAAAGAAGAAGTAAGTTATTTAAAGTATTTAGATATATTAAGAAAAGATAATATTGAAGTAAATAGTGATTGTTGCTATTGTGATGATGTTAATGATGAAAATATTGAAAAAATAGTTAAATTGATTAATATAGAAATACCTTTAGATAAAAGATATATACCTAAGTATAGTGATAATTCTTATGAATTGCTTAGAAATCTTTGTGTTAAAGGCTTAAATAAAAGATTAAATGGAAAAGTAAGTAAAGAGTATGTTGATAGATTAAAATATGAACTTGATGTAATAAATAAAATGGGGTTTGTAGATTATTTTTTAATTGTTTATGATTATGTTTTGTATGCTAAAAAAAATAATATTTTAGTGGGACCAGGCAGAGGATCTGCGGCAGGGTCTTTGGTAAGTTATTCAATAGGCATAACAGAGATTGATCCAATTAGTTTTGGGTTGATGTTTGAAAGATTCTTAAATCCAGAGAGAATTACAATGCCTGATATTGATATAGATTTTGATGCTTATAAAAGAGAACAAGTAATAGATTATGTAAGAAGTAAATATGGAATGAGTAATGTTGCTTTAGGTTTAACTTTTACAACTTTTAAAAGTAAATTAGTATTAAGAGAAGTAGGTAAAATATTAAATATAAGTAATAATTTATTAGATAGTTTTATTAAATGTATTAATGGAAGTTTAAGTTTAAAAGATAATTTAAAAAATGAAATTGTAAAAAAATATATTAATAATTATAAAGAAATAAAAAATTTGTATGTTATTTCGATGCATCTTGAAGGTCTTAAGAAAAATACTTCTACTCATGCTGCTGGTGTTGTAATATCAAGTGAGAAGTTAGATGAAATAATACCAATTCATTGTGAAAATAATACTTTAATTACAGGGTGTACAATGGATTATATGGAAAGTATTGGCTTACTTAAGATGGATTTTTTGGCTGTTAAAAATTTAAGTACAATTGCTAATATTCTTGATGTAATTGGGCATGATAAACTTAAAAATATTAGCTTAGATAATAAAGAGGTATATAAAATATTTTCTTCTGGTAAAACTGAAGGAATCTTTCAATTTGAAACACCTTTACTTAGAAACATTATAAAAAAAATTGAACCAACATGCTTTCAAGATTTAGTGGCAGGTATTGCTTTGGGTAGACCTGGTACTATTGATGAAGTTGATACATATGTACTTAGAAAAAAAGGTAAAGAAAAAGTAGATTATATTGATAAAACACTTGATGTTATATTAAAAGAAACATATGGTATTATAATCTATCAAGAACAGATTATGGCAATACTTAGAGTTGTAGCGGGTTATACTCTTGCAGAAGCAGACTTAATAAGAAGAGCTATATCTAAGAAAAAAGAAAATATTATCAATGAAGAAAAAGAAAAGTTTATAAATAAATCATTAAAAAGAGGATATAAACTAGATGTAGTTTTAAAAATATATGATTTAATTGTTAAATTTGCAAATTATGGTTTTAATAAATCTCACTCAGTTGCTTATGCATATATAGCTTATCAAATGGCTTATTTAAAATTTAAATATCCAGAATATTTTATTATAGAAATGATTAATGGTAAAGATAGTGATAAAATTAGAGACTCAATTAGTTTTTTGAAAAGTAAAGGTTTTAGAATAATTAAGCCCGATATAAATTTAAGTAAAAATGGATTTTATGTAAGAAATAAAGATGTTATGATGCCATTTATTCAAGTAAAAGGAATTAATGAAGATGTTGCTAAAAAAATAATTGAAGTAAGAGATATTGGATTTAAAGATATATTTGATTTTGCATATAAAACTAGGGATTTTATAAATGAAGATATATTTAAAAAGTTAGTTAAAGCAGGCTTGTTTGATGCATTTATGATTAATCGTCATACTTTAATAGAAAATATGGAAAGTATTATGAATTATGCTAATTTAAGTGATGGAACTGATATAATAAAAAAACCAGTATTAATTGAAGTAAATGAGTATGATGAAGTAGATCTTAGAAATGATGAATTGGAAGCATATGGTATGCTTATTAGTAATCATCCTTCAAGTAAATATAAAAATGTAGTTAAGTTATGTGAAATAGAAAAAAATTTATTTAAAAATGTAAAATGTATAGTTTTGGTAGATAAAATTAGAAGTATTAAGACTAAAAAGAATGAAGATATGGCATTTATGTTGTGTAGTGATGAAACTAAGTCTGGAGATTTTACTGTTTTTCCAAATAAATATGAAATAATAAATAATATCCATGAAGGTGATCTTGTGGAAATAATGGGAAGTGTTTCAAAAAGATTTGACAAAGTGAGTATAATTGTTAATAATATAAAGAAGGTGGTTTAGATGAGCGAAGAATTAAATAGATTTTTTAAGAGTATTTCTTTTAGTGATGATGCATTTAATGAAGCATTATTAGATAGAGTTGTTTTTAAAAAAGGGGAAAATAAATTTTTAGTATATATAAAAAATAAAAATGTGTTGCCAGTTGGTAGTGTAAATAGATTGTTTTTGTGTGCTATGAATGGAATAAATGGAGAAAAAAACTGTGATATAAATATTAGTTATGATGAAGTAACAGATGAAGATATAACATCATATTTAGATTATTTGATAAATGATATTATATTAAAAAGACCATCTTTAATAAGTGTTAAAAAAAGTAGTATTGAAGTAATAGATAATACTATATATTTTCATGTATTAAATGATTTTGAAAGAAGTGATTTATTACATGAATCAAAAGGAATTCTTAATAATTTAAATAGATATGGATTAGGTAATTTTAATATTGAAGTAAATATAAGTGAAGATGAAAGAAAAAATATTCAAGAAGAAATAGAATTAGAAAAACAAAGTGTATCATCTAAGAAAGAAGAAAGTCCCATTATTTTAGGAGTACATAAAGATGGCGATGTAATAAAATTAAATAATATTTTGGGAGAAATGAAAAATATTATTGTGGAAGTATATATATTTCAAAAAGAAGTGACAGAAAGGCAAGGAAAAAAAGGCCCAGTATTTATCATGAATATGAAAGTTAGTGATAAAACTGATAGTTATTTAATGAAATTGGTTAGGTTTAATGAAGAAGAGTTTGCTCATTTAAATAAAAAGCTAAATGTAGGCTCTTGGTATAGGGTTCATGGACATATGGAAATGGATGAATATTTACATCAAATGGTTATTAATGCAAGAAATATTGAAATAATTCCATCTAAGGATGTAAGTGTTAAAGATGATTGTAAAGAAAAAAGAGTGGAACTTCATGCTCATACAATGATGAGTATGATGGATGGTGTAGTTCCAACTGCAGGACTTGCTAAATTTGCTATGAAACTTGGACATAAAGCTGTTGCTGTAACAGATCATAATTCATTACAGGCTTATCCAGATATATATAACGCTTTGCAAAAAGCTAATAAGGGTAAAGAGGATGCCGATAAATTTAAAGCCTTATACGGAGCAGAACTTAATGTTGTTGATGTTGAGTCTAATATAGTTTTTAAAAATAAAGAATATCCTTTGTTTGACCAAGAATATGTTGTGTATGATACTGAAACTACTGGGTTAAATAGTGGTGTTGATCAAATGATTGAAATCGGGGCAGTTAAAGTAAAAAATGATGAAATTATTGATAGGTTTGATGAGTTAATTGCTTGTCCAACACCTTTACCTAAGATTATAACAGAACTTACTAATATTACTGATGAAATGTTAGTGGGAAAAGATTCAGAAGAAAATGTAACCAAAAGGTTTTTAGAATTTTGCGGAGATTTGCCTTTAGTTGCTCATAATGCTCAATTTGATATTTCTTTTGTAGCAAGTGCATGTAAAAAATATAATCTAGGCGAATTTAATAATACGGTTGTAGACACTATGGGACTTGCTAGAAACATGTATCCAACATGGAGAAATCATAAGTTATCTACTTTGGTTAAAAATCTAGAAGTTGAATGGGATGAAGATAAACATCATAGAGCAGATTATGACTGCGAAGGAACTAGTAAATGTTTTTATAAAATGCTATATGAATTAAAGCGTCAAAATATTAATACTACGATAGATTTAGAAACTTTAGCAGATAAAGAAAATGCTATTAAATTTGCTAGACCTTTTCATTTAACTGTAATTGCTAAAAACCCTGTGGGATTAAAAAACTTATTTAAGATAATTAGTTTAGCTAATACAAAATACTTATTTAAGGGTAAAGATGCTAAGATTCCTCGGACTGATTTGATAAGTTTGCGTGATGGGTTAATCGTTGGTAGTGGTTGTGTTAATGGTGAAGTTTTTGATAAGGGCTACGGTATGAGTGATGATGACTTAAAAGATTTAATGAATTTTTATGATTATATTGAGGTTCAACCAGCTTCTGTTTGTTCACATTTAATTGGAGAAGATAAAAAATTTCATAGTGTAATGGAATATAATGGTTACGTTTCAAGATTAGTTAAACTTGCTAAAAGTATAGGAAAACTAGTTTGTGCAACCGGGGATGTTCATAATTTAAGACCGGAAGATTTAATTTATCGTAAAGTCATTGTTCATCAAAAAACTAATGGTAAAATTCATCCTTTAAATAGAGAAGGGATTGAACTACCTAATATGTATTTTATGACTACTGAGGAAATGCTTGATGCATTTTCATTTCTAGGTGAAGATTTAGCTAAAGAAATAGTTATTACAAACACAAATAAAATTGCTGATATGGTTGAACATTTACAAATAATTAGAGATAAATTGTATACCCCAGTTTTGGAAAATAGTGCAGAAGTAACTAAAGAAATGGTTTATAATAAAGCACATGAAATATATGGTAATCCCCTTCCTAAAAATATTGAAGAAAGGTTGGAAGCGGAACTTGCAGGTATCATTGGTGGTGGGTATGATGTTATTTATCTAATTGCTGAAAAATTGGTTAAAAAATCAAATGAAGATGGATATTTTGTAGGTTCTCGTGGATCTGTTGGTTCAAGCTTAGTTGCTACGATGATGGGAATAACTGAAGTTAATGGACTTCCTCCGCATTATGTTTGTCCAAATTGTAAGAAATCTTATTTTGAAGACGAAGCTGGTGAGAGTCTGGCAAGCCTTTATCCGTCAGGTTATGATATGCCTGATAGAACTTGTGAATGTGGTACAAAACTAAAAAAAGAAGGTCAAGATATGCCATTTGCGACATTTTTAGGATTTAAAGCAGAAAAAGTTCCTGATATCGACCTTAACTTTTCAGGGGATAATCAAGCTGATGCTCATAATCATGTAAAGGTATTGTTCGGTGAAGATCATGCTTATCGTGCGGGAACTATTTCAACAGTTGCTGAAAAAACAGCTTTTGGTTATGTTAAAGCATATTGTGAAGATAAAGGCATTATTTTAAATAATACAGAAATTGAAAGAATTTCTATTGGTTGTACTGGTGTAAAAAGAACAACTGGTCAACATCCCGGAGGTATTATCGTTATTCCTCAATATATGGATGTATTTGATTTTACACCATATCAATATCCAGCGGATGAACCTGATAGTACATGGTATACAACGCACTTTGACTTCCATGCTATTCATGATAATGTTTTAAAACTTGATATCCTTGGACACGATGATCCAACAATGCTTAGATATCTAGGAGATACTACAGGTATTGATATCAAAAATGAAATACCTTTTGATGATAAAAATATTATTAGTTTATTTACATCACCGAAGGCACTTGGGGTAACGGAAGAACAAATTTTGTGTAAAACTGGTACACTTGGTATTCCTGAGTTTGGTACAAACTTTGCTATTAATATGCTTTTGGAGATTAAACCAACTCATTTTGCAGATTTAGTTAAGATTGCAGGTTTATCACATGGTACCAATGTATGGCAAGGTAATGTGCGTGATTTGATTGTTAATAATGTTGCATCATTTAATGAAGTTGTAGGTTGTCGTGATGATATTATGGTTAGTTTAATTAACTATGGACTTGATCCATCTAGAGCCTTCAAAATATCTGAGTTTGTTCGTAAAGGAAAAGCAAAAAAGGAACCTGAAACTTGGAATGAACATGTTGCATATATGAGAGAATTTAGTGTACCAGAATGGTTCATTGAATGCTGTAGAAAAATAGAGTACATGTTTCCAAAAGCTCACGCTTGTGCTTATGTTATGATGGCATATCGTGTTGCTTGGTTTAAAGTTTATTATCCTTTATATTATTATTCAGCTTATTTTAGTATTAGAAGAAGTGACTTTGATGTTAATGCAATGCTTAAAGGATATGATGGAATAAAACGCAGACTTATTGAAATAAAGGAAAAAGGCTTTGGTGCATCTGCGAAAGAGTCTGCAGTTGGTGATACACTAGCAGTTGCTTTAGAAATGCTTGCTCGAGGTTTTTCATTTAAGAATATTGATATTACTAAGTCATTAGCTAAAACATTCTATATTGATGAAGAAAATAAATGCTTATATTTGCCTTTTATGGCATTAGATGGTTTAGGAGAAAACGTTGCAAATAAAATAATTGAAGAAAGAGAAAAGAAACCGTTTTATTGTGTTGAAGACTTCCAAAATCGTGGAAAAGTTAATCAAACTACTATCAACGCTTTAAAGGAATTGGGTGTTTTTGAAGGAATGCCTGAATCTGCTCAACTTAGTTTATTTTAGATAAATCAAGGAAAAATCAGTCTGTCTTTTGTAGTTTTGAAAGAAAAATTTGACAAGTGTTGTCGATTATGTTATAATTTAGCTCCAATGTGGAAATACTATGAACAATATGATAAATTTACACAAATTTGACAAAAAATGTAGTTTGTGGTATAATGTAATTGTTCGAGTAATTAGGGGGTATGGAAAAATGAAAGGATATGTTTTAGAATACGTCTGTGAAAATGAATTTAAAAAACTAGAAAGAGCGTTAAAGAAGTATAATATGTTAGCATTTAAGAAATTGAATTTTGACTATTATCCTGCTTTAAGAAATGGTAACTTTGTTGGGGAATTAATTTCAGTAAATAAAAAAAATAATACTGAAACTTATGAACTTAAATTACCAAGTGATAAGATGTTTGCTCAAATTCATGGTGAAGTTAAATTAGTTTATACTGTTCATAAAAAAGACGAAGTTGTTGTTTTGGAAACTATTACACCATCTGATATTCTTTTAGAAGGTCATAGATCTGAACTTACAACTTATAAAGGAATTATGATTTCTAAAGCTAATGCTTCAAAAGATATGTTTAAGATTGACTTACTTAATATGTTACAAGATAAATAATTGTTTATAAAACTTAAGCTTCGGGGGTTGCTTAAGTTTTTTGCGTTTTTTACAAAAAAATACTTGTCAGAATAAAAATTTTGTGATAATATTAATATTGTCATGGACCTCTAGCTCAGTTGGTTAGAGCCCTCGGCTCATAACCGAGTTGTCATAGGTTCGAGTCCTATGAGGTCCACCATTTTAGGCAAGCGTGGCGGAACTGGTAGACGCGCTAGACTTAGGATCTAGTGGAATATTCCGTGGGGGTTCAAGTCCCTTCGCTTGCACCAATATTGAAATTAAGCTCGAATGAATAATTCGGGTTTTATTGTATATTAAAAATTTAAAGGGAGAATTTGTATGGGATTATTTGATAAAGTTAAATATTATTTTTTTACCATTAAGGAAAATAAAAGATATAAGAAAATAAAGTCTTGTAATTTACCTTTTCCATTTTTTAGTAAAAGTGCTCCATCAATTGAATGGGTGAGATATTCTAGAAACTATAGGCGTTATTGTGCTGATACAAGTTTATTTTATTCTATTGGAGAAATAATAAGAACTGGTGTTACATATCATTATAGGGTAGGACTTTATGAAAAAGGATTTCATAATCAAAAATTAAAGCATAGTCATTGCCATAGTTTTGAAGAAGTAGTAAAGGCTTTATATGATTATCCAGAAACATTTTCAGTTCCTAATGAGTTTTTAGATGAATATAGCAAACAAGAGTTGGATTATTTAAAAAAAGCTAAAAAATACTTACAGTTAATTGAATTAAAAGATATTAAGCCTAGTAAAGAAAGAGAATTATTAGATGAAAAATGGAACGATATCTATACTAAGAAACGTAAAAGTATTAAAGATTTATTGTTCTTATTTAATTATCAAAAAAGATGGCGAAAAGTAATATTTAATGAAGATTTAAAAAGGTATTCTAACGAAAACGTTCAAAAATATGATTTTTGCCGATTTATGGACTTAGATAATGAAAAAGTTGCTAATGCTATCATGGATGGAGAAAAAAATTATAAAATAGATGTTAAATATTCATTTTCTGAGTCGTTTAAAAATCAAAAATATTTAGTTTCTTATGATAATAATTATTTAGGTATTGTAGAAATTGTGGATGAAGAAATAATAAAATTTAAAGACTTAAGTGAAGATATGGTAAATTATAAATTAACTGGTTTTAAAAGTTTTAAAGAATATAAAAATAGGATGAAAAAAGATTTTATAGAAGATGGTAAGATATTTAATGAAGAGTTTACAGATGAATCTTTAATTTGTTATGAAACTATAAAAGTAATAGAAAGATTCAAGTAAAAAACAGTGAAAAAATCACTGCTTTTTTTTGACTTATATATTTTTTACATCATTTTCGATATTTTTTTAATCTGTCTATTTTGTGGTATTGATGCAGTTATTTGTGAAAATAATAAAAACTATACTGATGTAGATCTAGAAGATTATTCTAATAAAAAATCAAATATGTTTGATTGGTATAAATCATTAAATGAATTTCTAGTGAATATTGAAAGCTTGTTTGATAGTTAATTGTTTATTTGAAATAAGAACTTTTATTATGTTGTAATTGAAACGTTTGCTTTTTATAGGGAATCGTGGTATATTAATGGTGAGAAAGGGGTTACTATCGTGAATAAAAAAGAATATTTAAGTGAAGAAAAGTATCAAAAGATAAAAAAAATACTAATTACTTTAGGATTTATTTCCCTTGCTGTTGGAGTTATATTATTGGTTTTGGCTATTTTAGTAAAAGTTCCTGAAGAACCTTCATTAGGTGATCCAAATTGGTGGGGAAATAGCAAAATCAGTAGTGATGCTGAAAGTAAAAAAGCGTTATTGTTTTTCTTTTCATTTGTATTTGGTATAATGCTTCCTGCTATGTTATTTGGAACGGCTTATAAACGAGAAATAAAAGCGTTTAATACTCAACAAGAAATGCCTGTTAAACAAGAAACTATTGAAAAAATGGCACCATCTGTTGGAGAAGCTGCAGGTACTGTTGCCAAAGGTATTAAAAAAGGATTGAAGGACGAAGAATAAGTAAATTACTTAAACTCAAATTTTAATTTTGAGTTTTTTTTCTTTTTCTGTTATATTATAAATGGAGATGATTTTATGAAACCTGGATTAGGTGTTGGTGTTATGATATTAAAGGATAATAAGGTGTTACTTGGCCTTCGTAATCCTGATAAAGTGAAAGCTTCAAGCGAACTAAAGGGAGAAGGTACATGGACTATGCCTGGTGGCAAAGTTGAATTTATGGAAAAGTTAGTTGATGCTGCTAAAAGAGAATTGGAAGAAGAAACTAGTTTAATTGCCAAAGACTTAAAACTAATATGCGTATCTGATGATATGACTGATACAGCTCATTATGTTACGGCAGGATTTTTAGTCAATTGCTATGAAGGTGAGATTAAAGCTATGGAACCAGAAACTATTTTGGAGTGGAAATGGTTTGATATTGATAATTTACCTGAAAATATGTATAAACCAAGTAAAGTGGTAATTGAAAAATATTTAAATAATATTATTTATGAATAAAAAACGCAAATAAATGTTTGCTATTCTTTTATATTTATGATATTATATGTTTAGGTGGTAATAATGGTTTATTTAAAAGAATTTAATCTGCTTAGTGAAGAATTTGAAAATGGTATATTGATTAATGAACGAAGAAATTATTTTCATAATCAATACCCTTTTAGAATTTTTGCTGATAAAAAATTAGAGAAAATAGATTTTACAAATATTACAATACTTTATGGTGGTAATGGTTCTGGTAAATCAACAATACTAAATATTATTGCAGAAAAGCTTAATGCTAAAGGACAAAATTTTACTGGTGGAGAAATGTTTCAAACTTATGTGGATTATTGTAAGTATGAAACTTCTTTAGAAATTCCAGATGAAGTAAAAATTATTAAAAGTGATGATGTTTTTGATTATATTTATAATGTTAAAAGAATTAATAATCGAGGATTTAATCAAAGAGAAGCTTTATTAAAAGAATATTTTGAATGTAAAAAGACCTCGATTAGAGATATTAATGATTATCAAAGTATTAAAAATGAAGTAGATGCTAAAAGATTGGGACCATCTGGTTTTATTCGGGGAAGAATGTTTGATAAAGATGTTTTTGAACAATCAAATGGTGAATCTGCTTTAATGTATTTCATATCTGAAATTAAAGATAATGGAATATATTTACTTGATGAACCTGAAAATAGTATGTCAGCTTCAATGCAATTAAAACTTACTAAATTTTTAGAAGAATCAGCCCGATTCTTTAATTGTCAATTTATTATTGCTACACATTCTCCTTTTATATTGGGGATGAATGGTGCAACGATTTATGACTTAGATAGTGTGCCTGTTTCTACAAAAAAATGGTGGGAACTTGAAAATATGAAAATATATTATAACTTTTTTAAAGATAATAGTGAAAAATTCGACAAAAAATAACATTTCACATTTTCTTCACAATTATTTCACACTGAATTGTTAGTATTATTTTTAGAGGTTTTAGGAAAAATTGTTTATAAATCATTAACTCTTTTACAAACCTTTCTATAATATAAATTATAGTCTTATAGTTCCTACAATATTAAGTATTAAAGTTTTCTTTAAAAATATAAACATTTATTGAGTACTTAAGACCTCTATGTTGGATGAAGATTTACTTCATCCTTTTATATTGCAATTTACTGATATTTTTGATAGAATTAATTTGATAGTGGGTGAAGTAAATGGATTACAAAACAACAGTATTTAATGTTAAAGAATTAAGACAAGAGCTAATACTTATGACTATTAATGAAGTAGTTGAAGCATTGGAATTTAAAGGCTATAATGCTACGAATCAGTTAGTAGGGTTTTTAATAAGTGGAGATGAAAAGTATATAACTACATTTAATCATTCGAGAGCTAAACTTTGTAAGTTTGATCGTAGTGAAATATTAATGGCAATATTAAATGCCTACATGGGGCGCTAATGAGATATTTAGGACTTGATTTAGGGACAACTTCTCTTGGAGTAGCCATTAGTGATAAAACCAATACTTTAGTAAGCCCACTGACTTTGATCAAATTTAAAAAAGAAGATTATAATGATGCATTAAATAAATTGATGGAAATAATAAAAGATAAAAATATTTCAAAAGTAGTCTTAGGACTTCCTAAAAATATGGATAATAGTTTAGGCTTTGCAGCACAAAGAAGCTTAAATTTCAAAAAAATATTAGAAAGTGCAAATGTTGAAGTAATACTTGAAGATGAAAGATTAACTACAGTTGAAGCGATTAATATTATGAAAAATAATGGATTAAAAAGAATTAATGAACAAAATAAAACAGATGTATTGTCAGCAGTTTTGATATTAGAATCTTATTTAAAGAGGCAAAATTATGAAAAATAAGTTAGTAGTAGAAGAAAATATAGATAAAAAAGAATATAAACCCATTATAAAGATTACAATGGAAGATGAAGAATTTATTATATATACCAAAGATGAAATAAATAAGCTCGGAGATGTAATTTGTTATGTATCAAGTTATTGTTATGAAGATGGAAAACAAGTATTAAAACCAATTAAAGATAAAAGAAAGCTAGAAATTCTTGATAATATTTTTTTACAAGTACAAAATTTAATTAATAAAAAGGATTGTGGTAAAGATGAAAAATAAAAAACTATTAATTATTTTAGGTGTGATTCTAGGTATAATAGTAGCACTTATAGCAACTTATTTTATATTACTTACACCAAGTAGTAAGAGTAATAAAGTAATTACATTTACGGTTAAAAAAGGTGATGGTAAAGAAAAGATTGTTGATAATTTAAAAGACGCAAAACTTATTAGAAGCAAGTATGCTGCAATAATTTATTTGGTAATTTCTGGTAATAAGAACTTGCAAGCAGGATCATATGAGTTTAGCAGAGATATGTCAACTCAAGATATTATTAAATCTTTAAATAGTGGTGATGTTATTAAAGAATTTAAACCAAGTGTTAAAATAACTTTAAAAGAAGGTGTTACTTTAAAGGAATACATGAAGCTAATTAGTGATGAAACTAATATAGATTTTGATGAAGCAATAAAAAAGGTAAATGATAAATCGTTTTTGAAAGGCTTAATTGCCGATTATTGGTTTTTAACTAACGATATACTTGATGATGATATTTATTATGCCTTAGAAGGTTATTTGTTTCCTGAAACATATGAGTTTTATAAAGAAACTACGGTTGAACAAGTGATAAGAAGAATTCTTAATGTAACAAATGAAAAGTTAAGCCCTTTAAAAGAAGAAATAAAGAAAAGTAAATATAGTGTTCATGAAATATTTACAATAGCAAGTATTGCTGAAAAAGAAGCAAATAAATATGAAGATAGAAAGATGGTTACTCAAGTAATAAATAAAAGATTAGAATTAAATATGAGTTTAGGAATGGATGTAACTAGTTATTATGGTGTTCAAAAAAGTATGAAGGAAACTTTAACAAAAGTTGACTTAAATGATGAAAACCCTTATAATACTAGAGTTACTACATTTATTGGGCTTCCTGTTGGACCTATTTGTAATCCATCTATTGGAAGTATAAAGGCTGCACTTGAACCTGCAGATACTGATTATCTTTATTTTGTAGCAGATGTAGATACTGGTAAGGTTTATTTTGCTAAAGATATTGATGGTTTTAATGAATTAGTAAGAAGATATATAAAGTAAAGGTGAATTAAATTGAAAGAACAAATATTAGAAATGGAAAGGTATGCTAACGAAAAAAATGTACCAATCATTGAAAAAAAATCTATTGCATTTATAATGAAATATATTAAAGAGAATAATATAAAAAATGTTTTAGAAATAGGAAGTGCAATTGGTTATTCAGCAATACTCATGGCATCTAGTACACAAGATTGTGTAGTTACAACAATTGAAAGAGATGAAGTAAGATATATGGAATGCCTAAAAAATGTGAAGAAATGTGGCATGGAAAAGAAAATTAATGTTGTTTATCAAGATGCATTAGAGTTAAATTTATCTGATGATTTAAGATATGATTTAATATTTATTGATGCAGCAAAAGGACAATATACTAAATTCTTTGAAAAGTATAAAAATTTCTTAAATCCAAATGGTACCATTATAACAGATAATATTAAATTTCATGGTTATGTTGGTGAATCTAGTAAGTTAGATAAAGGCAATTTAAAAAGCCTAGTGGAAAAAATCGAAAATTATATTGAATTTTTAAAAAGTAATACTGAGTTTGATACCAAGTTTTATGATATTGGGGATGGACTATCAGTAAGTACATGGAAACATGAATAAATTAGTAACTGTAACTAATAAAGATTTTATAAGTAATTTAAAGAAAGGGGATGTAACACTAGTTTATCCTCTTAGATTTTTTTCCGTAGGTTATGAAGAGTATTTTGATATAAAAGATATTGATGATTTTGTTTTAGTAAATAGAATATTAAATGATGAAGAATTAAATAATTTTGAAGAAATTTTAGTATCGAGCGATGTAAAAGGAATTATGTTTGATGATTTAGGTATTTTAGATATTGTTAAGGATATGAATATAACTAAGATATTAATATTAGACCATATAAGTAATAATACTAGCTCGATTAATAGTTATTTAGAATATGTAGATAGTATAGTTGTTTCTAGTGATTTATCTGAAGAAGAAATTAGAAATATAGTTAAAAATGTTAATAAAAGTGTAGTAATTTATACATTTGGCTTAAAAGGGCTTATGTATTCAAGAAGAAATTTATTAAATAATTATGAAATACATTATAGATTAGCTAAAGAAAAAGTAATAGATAGTCATATTGATAATAAATATTTTAAAGTAATAGAATCTGATTATGGAACTAAGGTATATGCTTTTCCATATTATGATGGAACTAGTTTACTTGATTTAAAAAATGTTTTATATTTTTGGTATGATCCAATACTTTTAGAATATCAAAACATTAAAAAAGTATTAAATAATGATTTAAGTAATATACCTTGTAGTAGAATATTTTTAGATAAAAAAACAGTATATAAGGTAGGTGATTTAGATGCCTGAATTATTAGCACCTGCTGGTGATTTTGAAAAGATGAAGTTTGCTTACCTATATGGAGCAGATGCTATTTATTGCGGTGGACAAAATTTTAGTTTAAGAGCTAATGCTAAGAATTTTAGTTTAGAAGAATTAAAGGAAGCAAGTAATTATGCTCATAAGCTAGGTAAGAAAATTTATGTAACTGTTAATATTGTGTTTCATGATGAAAATTTGAGTGGTTTAGAAGAATATTTGAAATATTTGGATAGTATAAAAATTGATGGAATAATTGCAAGTGATATAGTAGTAATTAAAATTTGTCAGAATCTTAATCTTGGCTTGAGTGTTTGCTTATCTACGCAAGCTAGTACTCTAAATAGTAGAGCAGTTAAATTTTGGCAAAAGTTGGGTGTTACAAGAGTTGTTTTAGCACGTGAGGCATCTCGTAAAGATTTAATAAATATTGCTAAAACTGGTGTTGAAATTGAAACATTTATTCATGGTGCTATGTGTACTTCTTTTAGTGGTAAATGTGTTTTATCAAATTATATGACTAATAGAGATTCCAATCGTGGTGGTTGTGCTCAAGTATGTCGTTGGGAATTTTTAGTAAACGATAAACCTAATTTAACTATTATGCCTAAAGATTTAAATATGGTACCATTTATAAAAGATCAAATTGATTTAGGTGTTGTATCTTTTAAAATTGAAGGTAGAATGCGTTCAATTTATTATGTATCTACTGTTTTACTAAGTTATAGAAGAATGATTGATGCGGCTTTAAATAATACTTTAACTAAAAAAATGGAAGATTATTATTTAAAAATATTAAATCGTTGTGCAAATCGTGAATCAACTCCGCAATTTTATGATAAATTACCTGGAGTAAACGAAGAATATTGGAATGGAAGAACAGAAGTATCAAATCAAGATTTTTTAGGATTAGTGTTAAACTATGATGAAGTAAATAAAGTTGCTACGATTGAGGTAAGAAATTACTTTGAGAGTGGACAAATTGTGCAATTTTTTGGTCCAAATCATGAAACATTTGATTATCAAATTAATACAATATATGATAATGAAGATAATGTTATCGATGTATGTAGGCATCCAAAAAGTATTATAAAAATGAATGTGGATGATAAACTACAAGTAAATGATATGATGAGGTTAAAAGTATTTGACAAATTAGATGTTTTATAGTATGATTATGAACTGTAAATTGAAATAAAAAAGGAGATTGATTTTTATGAAAAAAGAAAATACATTTATAATGACTGCGGAAGGGTTTTTAGAAGCTGAAAATGAATTGAATGAACTTAAAAATGTTCGTCGTCCAGAAGTAATTAAAGCGTTAAAAGAAGCAAGAGCTTTAGGAGATTTATCTGAAAACGCTGATTATGATGCTGCTAGAAATGAACAAGCTATAATTGAAGCAAAGATTCAAGAATTAGAATATAAACTTGAACATGCTGAAATAATAGATAATAAAAAAAAGAATGAAGTTAGTTTGGGTTCAACAGTTACTATTAGCTATGATGATGGTGAAGAAGAAGAATATAAAATTGTTGGGTCTATGGAAGCTGACCCATTTGAAAATAAAATATCAAATGAATCACCTTTAGGAATTGCTTTGCTTAAACATAAAATTGGTGATAGTGTTGAAGTTGCGAGCCCAAATGGTGGTTATATAATAAAAATTAAAAAAATAGCTTAGATTCTAGGAATTTGGTTTTTTTTCTTGTAAAATGAAGGTAATTATATTATAATAAAGTAGTTAGGAAGGAAGTATTTTATGAAAAATGTACATGAAGTTGAAATTAAATTAGAAAAAGAATGGGTAGATTCTTTAGATGCTGTATTCAAAAAGAAAAATAAAGAAGTTAAAATTGATGGTTTTAGAAAAGGAATGGCAAGTAAAGAAATTTATTTAAAACATTTTGGAATTGAGTCATTATATGCTGATGCTATTGATGCTTGTATAAGTGTTGCTTATAAAAAGGCTTTAGATAAAGAAAAATTAATACCAGTTATTGAACCTCAAGTTGATGTTACTGGAATTAGTGATACAAATGTTATATTTAAATTTACAATTATAACTAAACCAGAAGTTACTCTAGGTGATTATAAAAACTTAAAAGTTAAAAAAGAAGAAGCTAAAGTAACTGATGAAGAAGTAAATAATGAAATTGAGCACATGAGAGCTCACATGGCTGATGTGGTTGTAAAAGAAGATGGCACGGTTGTTGAAGGTGATACCGCAGTTATTAGCTTTACTGGAGTTGTTGATGGTAAAGAGGTTGAAGGTGCCAAGGGAGAAAATTATCCATTAGAAATAGGAAGCCACTCATTTATTCCTGGCTTTGAAGAAGGCGTAATCGGAATGAAGACTGGAGAAACTAAAGAATTAAATCTTAAATTCCCTGAAAACTATGTTGAAGAGTTAAAAGGTAAGGATGTAACATTTACTGTAACAGTAAATGAAGTTAAAACTAGAGTTTTACCTGAAATTAATAAAGAATTCTTTGAAGATTTAGGATATGAGGATGTAAAAGATGAGGCTGGATTAAAAGCTAAAGTTAAAGAAGAATTAATTCATGAAAAAGAACATCATTTAGAAGATGAATTTATGGATAAGGTATTAGAAGCAGCAGCTAAAAACATGAAGGCTGAAATTAATCCGGAAATTATTGATGAAGAAGTTCATAGAATGATTAATCAATATGCAGAACAATTAAAGATGCAAGGAATGGATTTCAATGAATTTATGAAAATTACTGGTACTAAAGAAGAAGATTTACATAAACAAATGGAACCAGAAGCTGAAAAACGTGTTAAATATCGTTTTATGTTAGAAGCTATTGCTGAAAAAGAAGATTTAAAATTTACTAAAGAAGAAGTTGAAAATAGAGCTTCAGAGATTGCAGCATCTTATGGTGTTGATAAAGCTGAACTTTTAAAAGCTTATGGATCAATGGACGTTATTGAATATGATATGAAGATGCATAAAGCATTAGAAATATTAAAAGAAAATAATTAAAGGCCTATATTTGGTCTTTTTTTCTTGACAATTTATATAAATTTATTATAAAATATTCCTTACCTAAGGAGGGGAAATATGAAAAAGTATGAAGAAGCTAAGAAAGACTTAGTGTTAAATGGTTTTGATGAAGCAAAAGTTAATGAACTAACTAATTTATTTGTAGAAGATTTCCTTGATTCTGAATATGAAAAACTAGGAGAATCTTTAGATATGTATATTGATGAGGTTAGAGATGGTCAAATATTACCTAATGAATTTGGAGTCGTTAAGTTTGCGGAAATAGTTAACGATAACGAAGAAAAACAATCTAAATCTATAGTTGTTTCTACTTTTAGAAATGTTGTAACTAATAAATTTAATGAAATGGCTAAAAGAGAGCCTTTACAAAGCGTATTGGTTTTGGGTGGAACAATGGAATATCACCATGATTTTGCAGCGTATGGATTTAATCCTTATGTTTTTGCTAAGGATATTCTTGTATCATTTGATGATTATGGTCTTTGTAGTATTCATCCAACTGGATATGAATATGGTTTTATAAAAATATCAGATTTAATAACTTTGCTTAATAATAAAGGTTTAGAAAAAAGTTTTTTATTAGTTGAAAAGAATAATGGTGTAGGATTTGATTTATTAATTGAATATGATAAAATAATGAGTCTGGGAAAATCTGATGAATTAACTTTAAAGAGAGTCTAAAAAAAGACTCTCTTTTGAGTCTTATATAATATATGCAATTATTCCTGCGATAACGCTTGCTACCATGATAAGAAGCATTATCCATACTACAATTTTTTGCGCTTTTTTATTCAAAATATTTCACCACTTTCTTTTTTCTATTAATAATTTATCATATTTGTTATAAATTTGCAATATAATTAAGTGGTGATAATCATGTGGACAAGCCTAAATAAGAAATTATATGTATTTATGAGTATAATATTAGTAATTGGTTTTATTGTAGGAATAGTATTTGTAGTATTACTAGATGAGGCCACAAAAGAAATATTATTTTTAAATATTAATGAAGTATTACAAAATTTTAGTTATGTAAATACTAATGATTTAATAATACATTTGGTTATATTGTCTAGTTTACTTATTTTAAGTATGTTTTTAATTGGTGGCCCTTTAGTTTTGTTTTTTATGTTTTATAATGGTTTTAGTATTGGTTTTATTATAAGCAGTTTAACATGTATTTTTGGTATAAAGGGAATATTGTTTGGTTCAATTTATGTAATAATTTATAAATTGCTGTTTTTAATTATGCTTGTAGTCTTTAGTGTTAATTTGTTTAAAATAATTAAATGTGTTATTGATAGAATTGTAAATAAGAATAATAATAAAGAATCATTGGTTGTGTTTATAAAAAGAAGTGTAATATTTATAGGAATTGTACTTATACTCGATATAATTTTATATTTTGTAGGTGGAAAACTAGTAAATCTCTTTAATTTTTTGATTAGTTAGTATATAATAGTTATGTGATGTTTATGGAAAAAGTAATTATTGGAATATCTGGTGGTGTTGATTCTGCGGTTGGGGCCTTACTTTTAATTAAGCAAGGTTATGAAGTCGAAGGTTTGTTTATGCGCAATTGGGATAGCAATATTAATAATGATTTTTTAGGAAATCCTAATGATTTTAATGATATTTGTCCTCAAGAAAAAGATTATAATGATGCATTAGAGTTGTGCAATAAATTAGGAATAAAATTACATAGAATTGATTTTGTTAAGGAATATTGGGATTATGTATTTACATATTTTTTAGAAGAATTAAAAAAGGGAAGAACTCCCAACCCTGATATGTTATGTAATAAGTTTATTAAGTTTGATCTATTTATAAAGGAAGCAAAAAGACTAGGAGCAGATTATATTGCTACTGGTCACTATGCTAGAATGGAAGATGGCAAATTAAAAAGAAGTATTGATTTAAATAAAGATCAAACATATTTTTTGGCTGATGTAAAAAAAGAAAGCTTAAAAAATGTTTTGTTTCCAGTTGGAGATTATACAAAACCTGAGATTAGAAAAATAGCTGAAGATAATAATTTAAATGTTGCTCATAAGAAAGATTCAACAGGTATTTGTTTTATTGGAGAAAGAAATTATCAAAAGTTTATTGAAAATTACTTAAAACCTAATCCTGGAGATATTGTTGATGTATCTACAAAAGAAGTTATTGGTAGACATACGGGTTTAATGAATTATACAATTGGTCAAAGAAGAAATGTAGGTATAAGTGGTAATTTAAAAAGACATTATGTATGTGGTAAGAATGTTAATAATAATATTTTATATGTAGCTTTTGGAGAAGACAATAAATATTTAATGAGTGATGAATGCATTATAGATAATGTTAATTTTATAAGTAACTTAAGACCTACATTTTGTACTGCTAAATTTAGATATAGAGATCAGGATCATGCTGTGGAATTAGAATATTTGGAAAATAATAAGATAAGAGTTAAATACCCTGAAAAAGTAAAAGCGGTAACACCAGGACAAGCATGTGTTTTATATCTCGGTGAAGAATGTCTTGGGTGTGGATTTATTGATGAAATAAAAAATAATGGAAAATTTTTATGGTATTTACATAACTAAACTTGATTTTTAATGTTAAGTTATGTATAATAAAGGTGTAAAATTAAAGAAGGTAGTGATTAAAATATGGATAGATTAAATGAATTATTACAAGAATTAGGGTTATCTAAAGTAAAGCTAGCTAAATATTTAGGTGTAAGTCGTCAGATGGTATATAACTATTTAGTTTTAGATAGCTTAGATAAATGGCCAAAAGAAAAGAAAGTATTGTTATTACAACTTTTAGATATTAAAGATGGAAGTAAAAAAAGCATTGAAAGTATTGTGGTTGATACTGATTATTTGATGGAAGTAGAAAAAAGACTTAATACTGCTATTAAACAAACTAATAGTATTGAGTCTGTAATCGATATGAATGGATTAACAAAAGAAAATAAACAATTATTAAATGATTTTATATTTTTATTAAAAGAAAAATTAGAAGATAATGAGTCAGAAGAAACTGCTGCAATAAAATATATGTATTATATGCTTCAATCAATGGATAATGTTCCAGAAATAAAATATATAATGGGATATATGGCAAAATCTAATTGCTTTATTAAACCAGATGAATATAAGTTTGATGAAGATAAACAGTTTATTTTTGAAGGAATTTTATATTCAGCTTTAACATTATATAATAATGGTGGAGCATCAAAGAGTAAACTTGCGGAAAGTCATAAAAGATTCATTACTGAAATAGAACAAAAAAATGAAGAAAAATTAACCAGAACACAACAACTTAGTACGGTTAAAATTCAAGCTTTAAGAGAACTTGGATATAATGATATTAATACTGAAAATGCAGCAGAAGTATTCGAAAAAATGGCAGAAATACAAACAAGAAAGGTATAGTAAAAATGAAGAAGAAAAATCTTGTGCTTTTATTAAGTGGAATTGTTGTTATCCTTGTTGGTGTGGTAATATCTTTCTTTATAAAAAATGGGATTCCTGTTAATGCAAATGGTAAAACTGTTAAAGAATTGTATTCTTATGTTGGTAATAGTGATTTAGAAAAATGCGGGGGATTAGTGTTTTATAATGATAGTAAAGTTGATTATAATAGTTTAAGTAATGATACTAAAATTTGCTTAGCTTATACTCAAGTAAAAAAAGAAGTTAAAGAAGAAATAAAACTTGATAAAAATAAAAAAGGTAATATATGTACTTTAAGCAAAGGCCTTATATTTGCAACAGATAATTATGAAGATAAGATTTGTACCTTAAGCAAAACAAATAAAGATCTAGTAAATGAAAATTACAAAAAAATATTTGGTAAAGAAATAGATACTTATGATAAATTTCAATTAGATAATATAACAGTTTGTTATTTAAATGATGACTCGTATTATTGTGGATTATCTGAAGAATATACTTATACAATCGGAGCTGAACCACATACTTATAGAGCAATAAAAAATTCTTTTAAAAAGAATAATGAAATAATTATTTATGATTACTTTTTAAAAGTTATTAATAATGAATGTTATACAAGTTATGTTAAAGATAGTAAAAATGATAAGTGCACTAAAGCATTAGAAAATAATAAAAATGTAGACTATAAATTTTTAAAAAAATATGGAACTAAGTATAAACATATATTTAAAAAAGATAATAATGTATATCATTGGGTTTCTAGTGAAAAAATAAATTAAATTACCTTGATTGGTAATTTCCTAAATTGAAAATTGAACCGCACCACTTGGGTGCGGCTTTTTGATATAATAAGGGAGCCAAATCCCGGCAAGGAGGCTCCTATATGTATTATAAACAATTAATGGAAAAAAGAAAGTAGAAATTGCAAAAAACACGTTAAAAGAAAAGCGTAGTCCGAAGTTTATAAGTAAAATAACAAACTTATTAATATCTAAGATAAATAAGTTAAAAGTTAACTAATAATCAAATTAAGATAATGTTTAAAAAATGTTATCTTTTTATATGCATAAATGTTATAATATTTATGTATGAATAAATGAGGTATTTTATGAATTTGATAATTACTAATGAATTTAATAAAATGGATATATTAAAAAAATTAACTAATGAAAAAAGGTTTAACAATTATAAATTTTATAGTTTTAACGAGTTAAAGAGAAAACTATTTTTTGATTATGATAATAAAACAATAGAATATGTAATGAAAAAATATAATGTTAATTTATCGATAGCAAGAATTTATATTGAAAATTTATATTTTCTAAAAGAAGTAAGAAATAAGAAAATAGAGTTTTTAAATAATTTAAAAAAAGAATTAGATGATAATAATTTGCTTATTTATAATAATCAATTTAAAAACTATTTATTTGATAAAAAAATAATAGTTTATCAAAATGAAGAATTATCTAAAGAAGAAAAATATATTTTGCATGATTTTAATTATGAAGTGAAGAAAAATCAAGATAGCATATATAGTCCTGAAATATTTGAAGCAATTGATATAAATGAAGAATTAGAATTTGTTATATCAAGTATAAAAAATTTAATTCATGAGGGAATTGATATTAATAATATAAAATTAATTGCTAATAGTGAGTATAATAAGTATTTAGAATATTATTCACAAATTTTTAATTTACCGTTTAATACTAGTGATGGCAATTCATTTTTTAGTACAGGTGTTTCAAATTTGTTTTTGCGTATGTATGATGAATATGATATACCTGTGATTATTGAAAAATTAAAGGAAAAGTATGAAAATATAAATGAACTAATATCTGTTATAAATAAATCTGTATTAGTAAGTGATAAAAAAATTAGAAAAGAATTTATTATAGATGATTTAAAAAAATGTATTGTATCTAATGTTTCGTATAAAAATGCTATTGATATTCATTCTTTGCATGAAAACTATACGGATGATGATTATGTCTTTTTACTTGGCTTCAATATAGGAAATTACCCTAAAATTTATATGGATGATGATTTTTTAAGTGATAAAGAAAAAAAGATGTTAGATTTAGATACTTCCATAGAAAAAAATAAAATGGAAAGAGTAAATGTTATAAGTGCTATTAAAAGGATTCCTCATTTGATAATAACATATCCTTTACATGATGGTAGCAAAGTAAGATATCCATCAGTTTTAATTGATGACTTACAAGTAACTTCTCAGAAAATAAAACTTAATAGATCAATATCATATTCTAAAAAATATAGTAATCTTTTATATGCTATTGATTTAGATAATTTTTATAAATATAATGATGAAAGTAAATATTTAAAAATGTATCAAAAAAATTTAAATATTTCTTACCGAGAATACAATAATAAATATAATATGATTGACACAGATTTATTAAAAGAAAGACTTAATGATAATTTTACTTTATCTTATACAAGTTTAGAATCATTTAATGAATGCGGATTTAAATATTATTTATCTAGAATAATGAATTTAGATATTTATGAAGAAACTTTTAAAATTATTATTGGAAAAATTGTTCATCATATATTAGAAAAAGGATTAGAAAAATGTATTGATATAGATATGGAAATAAGTGAATTTATGAAAACGTTAGACTTTTCATTTGGCCCCAGAGAATTATTTTATGTTCACAAATTAAGTGCTGAGCTTGATTATTTGCTTAAATATTTACATGAACAAGAAAAAAATTCGAAGCTTACAAATTATTTGTTTGAAACTGAGCTTGCTGTAGAAAAAAAATATAATGATATAAATGTAGTGTTTAAAGGATTTATAGATAAAGTAATGAGTACAGAGTATAATGGCAAAGAGGTTATTGCTGTTGTGGATTATAAAACTGGTGATAAAAATATAAAGTTAGATACTTTAGAATATGGATTAAACATTCAATTACCAATTTACTTATATTTACTTAAAAATTCTTTCATATTTAAAGATTCCGTTATTGCTGGATTTTATATCGAAAAAGTATTAAACAATGTTTTTAACATAACAAAGAATAAATCCTTGGAAGAACTTAAAAATGAAAATTTAAGATTACAAGGATATACTAATAGTGATGAAAATATAATTTCTTTAATAGATTCAAATTACTTAAATAGTAAAATGATTAAAGGTTTAAAATTTAAAAAAGATGGTTCTTTTTATTCTACGAGTAAGGTGTTAAGTAATAAAGAAATGGATGATATGATTGTTAAAGTTCAAAATATTATTGATGATACAATAAAAAATGTTATTACTGGAAATTTTTTTATAAATCCAAAAGTTTTAAAAGGTAAAAATATTTCTTGTACTTATTGTAAATTTAAAGATATATGTTTTAAAACAAAAAGTGATGAAGTGATTATCGGAGGTGAAGATGATGGATTTAACGCCTGAACAACAATTGGCGGTTGACTTAGAAGGGACAAATATTATAGTTTCTGCAGGTGCTGGGTCTGGTAAAACCGCAGTATTATCAGAAAGGGTTATTAGAAAATTAAAAGATGGAATAGATATTAGAAACATTTTAATGTTAACATTTACTAATGAAGCTGCTGGAGAAATGGCTAATAGAATTAGAAAAAAAATAAAAAAAGCAGGATTAACTAGTCAACTAGAGTTTTTAGATCAAGCTTATATTACAACATTTGATGCTTTTGCCTTAAGTTTGGTAAAAAAATATCATTATGTTTTAAATATTGATAAATCAATTGATATTATAGATTCTTCAATTATTGATTTAAAAAGAAATGAATTTTTAGAAGAAATATTTTTAAGTCTTTATGAGGCAAAAGATGAAAAATTTTTAAAGTTAATTGGAGATTTTACTACACGTGATGATGAAGTTATTAAAAAAGCTATTTTAAGTGTTAATAAAAATCTAGATTTGAAATACGATAAAGAAGATTATATCGATAATTATGTAAATAACTTTTATAATGATAAATATATAGAGCAATTATTTGCTGAGTATTTTAATTATTTAAAGAAAATATCTTTAGAACTTGAAGATTCTGTTTTAATATTAGAAAACTTTATGGATTCATCAAGTTATGAAAACATTTATAATTCCTTAAGTAAATTATTTAGGCCAAATAGTTATAATGATTTATATAAGAATAATAATATTATTTTGCCTAGATTTACAAAGGTAGATTCAAGTGGCATAAGTGTAAAGGAAAATATTCAAGAACTGTTTAAGGAGTTAAATGAATTAGTTATATATAGTGAAGATGAGCTCAAAAACAATTATTTTTGCACTAGAGACTATGTGGAAGTAATATTAAAAATAATTAAAATGTTAGATGAAAAAATAAGCTTATATAAGAAAGAACAAAATTCTTATGAATTTACAGATATTGCTAAAATGGCTATATCAATAGTTAAAGACAATGAAGATATAAGATTAGAATTAAAAGATAAATTCAATGAGATAATGATAGATGAATATCAAGATACTAATGATTTACAAGAAACATTTATTAAATTATTAGAAAATGATAATGTTTATATGGTTGGAGATATTAAACAATCTATTTATAGATTTAGAAATGCAAATCCATTAATATTTAAGGATAAATATGATAGATATGGTATTAATAATGGCGGAAAAAAGATTGATTTACTTAAAAATTTTAGATCTAGAGAAGAAGTATTATATAATATAAATGAAATTTTTGCACCATTAATGACACAAGATATTGGGGGAATAAACTATAAAGAAAGTCATGCTATGGTATATGGTAATAAAGCCTATATTGAAAAAGGTGCTAATGATTATAATAACTATTTAGATATTTTAACCTATAATAATGAAGATAAAAAATATACAAATGATGAAATAGAAGCGTTTATAATAGCTAAGGATATTAAGAAGAAAATAGAAGAAAAGTATTTAGTTTTTGATTTTGATAAAGAATGTAATAGAGATGTAACTTATAATGATTTTTGTATTATTCTAGATCGTGGAAGCAAGATGAGTTTATTTAAAAAAGTTTTTGAGTACCTAGATATACCAATGGAGGTGTATAAGGATAATAATTTGATAGAAGAAAATGATATTTTTATAATTAAAAATATTATTGGACTAATTTTATCTATTAAAGATGGGATATATAATAAAAATTTAAAATATTATTTTACAAGTGTTGCCAGAAGTTATATTGGTAATTTATGTGATAATGAAATATTTAAAAGCTTTGAAGAAAATAAAATTTTTAAAACAGATATATATAATAAATGTTATGAAATAAGCAAAGATATTGATATTATGACTCCGAATATATTACTTAAAAGAATTATTAAAGACTTTGATTTTTATGATAAATTTATTTTGGTAGGTAATGTTGATGCTGCGATTAAAAGAATTAATTATTTGCTTGAATTATCTAAAAATGTTGAAAATTTAGGTTTTTCTATTATTGATTTTAGTAATTATTTAAATGAAATGATAGATAGTGATCAAGAAATTAAATATAAAGAGGCTAAGAGTAATAGTATTTCTGTAAAGATTATGAATATTCATAAATCTAAAGGGCTTGAATTTCCTATTTGTTATTTTGCAGGTTTTCCTAAGTCATTTAATATAAGTGATTTGAAAAATAAATTTATGTTTGATAATAAATATGGAATTCTCACTCCGTTTTATAAGGAAGGTATTGGAGAAACATTTGTTAAAACTTTGGCTAAAAATAATTATTATTTAAATGAAGTAGCAGAAAAAATAAGATTATTTTATGTAGCTTTAACTCGCGCTAAAGAAAAAATGATTATGGTTATGCCTAATATTGAAGATAAAAAATATGTTAAAGATGAAATATCTTTTGTGGATGGAATTAAATTCAGATCTTTTTATGATTTTATAAAATCTATATCAGGAAATTTATCAAAATATATGATTAATGTTGATTTAAATAATGTCGGAGTTACTAAAGATTATGAGTTTAGTAAAAGTTTAAGTAAAAATATGGTTAATAATGAAGAGTCTAATATGTTATTTATTGAGGATGAAATACCTTTTATTGAAATTGAAAAAAAACATGCATCAAAAACTATTAAAGAGATATTATCTATTAGTGATGAAAAAACTTTAGAGTTTGGGACTAAGATTCATGAATTACTTGAACTTACTGATTTTAAAAATGCCAATACAGACAATAAATATGTGAATCATTTACTTAATACATTTGATTTTAACAGTGCTAAAATTTATCAAGAACTAGAGTTTTCATATGAACTAGATGATGTTTTATATCATGGAATTATTGATTTAATGTTAGAATATGAAGATAAAATATTTATAATTGATTATAAATTAAAAAATATTGATGATGAAAATTATATAAAGCAATTAAATGTATATTATAATTATGTTAAATGTATAAGTAATAAGGATGTTCATATGTACTTATATTCTATACTTGATAATGTTACTAAGGAAATTATATAATAAAAGAAAGGAGTTTTTTTATGAGGGTAGCAGTAATTGGAGCTGGAGCTTCAGGCTTAATGGCAAGTTTGTTTGCATCCAAAAGTAATGATGTAGTGGTTTTTGACGGAAATAGTGATGCTGGAAAAAAATTATTACTTACTGGTAATGGAAGATGTAATATTGGTAATGTAAATAATGATTTAAGTAAATATCATTCTAGTAATGATGAATTAATTAAACAAGTAATTAGTGAACAAAATATAAATATTATTAAAAATGTATTTGAAAATATTGGGCTTGTTATAAAAAATAAAAATGGCTATTTGTATCCATATAGTGAAAAGTCTAGTAGTGTTTTATCTGTTTTAAAAAGTGCTTGTATTAATAATAATGTAAAGTTTAAATTTAATTCAATTATTGATAAAATAGAAAAGCTAAATGAAAAATTTTTAATTAATAATGAAGAATTTGATAAAGTAATTATAACTACTGGAGGGTGTAGTTATCCTAAGACTGGTAGTACTGGTATTGGATATTTTTTAGCCTCTTCTTTTGGTCATAACATTGTGCCTTTAAATCCAAGTTTGATGCCCGTTATAACTAATACAGGTTTAGAAAAAGACTGGGCTGGAAAAAGGTGTGAAGTTCTTGTTACACTTTTAGAAAATAATAAAAAAATAAAACAGGAACATGGAGAAATACAATTTACTAATTATGGCTTAAGTGGAATTTGTGTTTTTAATTTAAGTAGAAATATTTGCGTTGGATTAAAAAATGGTTTAAAAGAAGAAATATCTATTAATTTTGTGCCTTGGTTAAATAGTGAAACTTTAGAAACTTTTATAGAAAATAAAAATATATCTAAGAAAACTATTTTCGAAGTATGTGATGGATTTCTTGATTATAAAATAACTGAAGTATTACTAAAATATTTAAAAATTAATAAAAATAAAAAATGGAATGAATTAAGTTATTCGGAAAAAAATAATTTTTGTAATACTTTAAAAGACTTTAAAATTGAAGTGGTTGGAACAAAGGATTTTTTAGATGCTCAAGTTACTAGTGGGGGTATTTGTTTAAATGAAATTAATTTAAATACTATGGAATCCAAGTTGGTTAAAAACTTATATTTTGCAGGTGAAGTGCTTGATTTGGATGGTGATTGTGGTGGCTATAATTTAACAATAGCTTTTATTACAGGTATGTTAGCGGGTGAAAAATGATAAGAATTAAAAATATTAGAGTGTGTCCAAAAGAAAATATTGACATAAAATACTTAGCTTCAAAAAAACTAAAAGTAAATCAATATGATATAAAAGACGTAACTATTCATAAAATGTCTATTGATGCTAGAAGCAAGAAAATGTTTGCTTATGTATATGATTTGGATGTAACTATTGATAATGAGAATAAATATGTGGGTAATGATGTAATTTTGGTTGAAAATGAAGATTATGTTTTACCTCAGATGGGTAATAATATTTTAAGCAACAGGCCAATTGTAGTTGGGGCTGGTCCAGCAGGTCTTTTTTGTACTTATATGCTTGCAAAATACGGTTATAAGCCAATATTAATTGAACGTGGGGAAAAAATCGAAGATCGTGTTAAAAGCGTTGGAGAATTTTGGCAAAATAATAAATTTACTAAAAATAGCAATGTTCAGTTTGGAGAAGGAGGAGCTGGTACCTTCAGTGATGGAAAATTAAATACTTTAGTTAAGGATAAGGAAAATAGAATGCGGGAAGTATTTAAAATATTTGTGGAATGTGGGGTACCACAAGAAATTATGTACGATAGTAAGCCTCATATAGGTACAGATATATTAAGAAGTGTAATTATTAATATAAGAAAAAAAATATTATCTTTTGGGGGTGAAATTTATTATAATTCATTACTAGAGGATATAGTTATTAAAAACGGAAAAATTAGCCAAGTAAAAATAAATGGAAAATTAATTGGTACAGATATATTAGTTTTAGCAATTGGACATTCTGCTAGAGACACATTTAAAATGCTTGTTAAAAATAATTTGAATTTAGTATCAAAACCTTTTGCTGTTGGAGTAAGGATTATTCATCCTCAAGATATGATAAATGAAAATCAATATCCAATTAATTACCCTTTTTTGCCTCCGGCATCTTATAAACTGACTTATAAAAGTAAAAGTGGCCGTGGAGTTTATAGTTTTTGTATGTGTCCTGGAGGCTTTGTAGTTAATGCTAAAAGTGAAAATGATGGCATTTGTGTTAATGGAATGAGTAATTATAAAAGAGATACAAAATACGCTAATAGTGCAATTGTGGTTACCGTTGGACCTAACGACTACGGTGTAAATATATTAGATGGTATGTATTTTCAAGAAATGATAGAAAAAAGAGCATATAAGATTTGTGATGGATTGATACCTGTTCAAGGTTATGAAGATTATAAAAATAATGTTGTTTCTAAAAATATTGATATAGATGCATTTAAAGGAAATATTGGCTATGGTAATATTAATGATATTTTTCCAGAGTTTATTAATGATAGTTTAAAAGAAGGAATAGATTATTTTGATAATAAAATTAAAGGCTTTAATGGTAAAGATGCAATTATAGCTGCTCCAGAAACTAGAACGAGTAGTCCAATAAGAATTTTAAGAGATGAAAATTTGGAAGCAAGTATTAAAGGAATATATCCATGTGGTGAAGGTGCTGGTTATGCTGGAGGAATTACCACGAGTGCTATGGATGGCATGAAAATATTTGAAAGTATCTATAAAACCTATAAAAATTAGTTGATAAATTATTATTTGTTATGATATAATCTTTAAGAAAGAAGTGAGGTGCGTTTATGAAAACATTTAAGAAAAATTTACCTGAAGGTGTAAAAAAACAATTTGCTTTATATAAAGGTGTAAAAGTAAGATTAATTAACAAAAATAATAAAAAGAAAAGTAAATAATATATTTTCGATCAATTTTGACAGGAAGGATGAAAATTCTTCCTTTTTTGATAAAATAATTTATTTATATAAAGAAGTGGATGTGGTAAAGTAGTGGGCAGGGAGTTGATTTAATGAAGATTGTTATTATAGTGTTTTTTAGTTTGTTATTATGTGGATGTAATTATAATATAGAAGCAATTGAAGAAAGTAATTATCATGAAGAAATAGTAACTTATTATGGAATACTTATTATTCCTAAAATAAATATGTATTTAGGTTTTTATGATGTAAATAATAAAAATAATGATGTAAATAAAAATGTAATGTTGATTAATACTAATATAAAAAATACGTATCTATTAGCTGCTCATTCAGGAACAGGAAAATTAGCGTATTTTAATGATTTAAGATATCTTGATATTGGTGATGAAATTATTTTGAAATTTAATAATAAAGTAAATCATTATATTGTAAGTAGTATTAGAAATGAAGTGAAAAATGGTAAAATTAATATAAAAATGGAAGAAAATCAAGTTATTTTAACTACTTGTAATCAAATAAGGAAAGGATACCAATTAATTGTTGAAGGAAATTTAGTAAATTAATTGTTTTAACTATTAATTTTTTTAAATATTTGATATAATTAACTGCAAGGAGATGTAGTTATGGCAAAATCTAGAAGTGAACTTAGAAATATTATTATGGTTATTTTATATCAAATTGATATATATGAAACCCGTGGGGTCCCGTTTAATATTGATGAAGTAATAAAAGAGAATTTGAATGTGGATAATGAATTTGTTAAAGATATAGTTTATGGCGTAACTACATATAAAAATAGTTTAGATGAAATTGCTAATAAATATATTGAAGGGTGGACCATTGATAGAATAGATAAAACTGGAGCTGCAATATTAAGAATGGGATTATATGAATTAAAATTTACAGATACTCCAGAAATTGTTGTTATTAATGAAGCTATTGAATTAGCTAAGAAATATTGTGATGATTCTGTTAGAAAAATAATTAATGCAGTTTTAGATAAATATATTAAGGAATAATATGTTAATACCAATGAAAATAAAAAGAAATTTGGCTCATTATGATGGTAAGTTCATAAAAATTAAAGGTAAAGAATATTATTGTAAAAATGCTATGGATCCAGGAGATCAATTATTTGCTAATGCTATTGCAGAAAAACTTGGTATTATATGTGCAAAAGACTATATTATTGAAGTTGATGGAGATTATTATTATTTAAGTTATAGTTTTAATAATGATGGAATTTTTAAAGATGGAAATCAATTAGGGATTAAATCTAATGGATTATATGATATATGGATGTTCTTTGAAAAGAATTATCCGAAGGATAGTGAAAAACTTACTTATCAATTAATTAGAGTTTATCTTTTTGATATTTTTATGATGAATAGTGATCGTAACCTAGGAAATTTAGGTATATTAATTCGTGATGGTGTAGCGGATTTATGCATTTTAGATAACGAATATATTTTTAGTGATTTCGGAGCAAATTTATTACCAAAGTTATTTTTTGATGATAGGTTAAAAAGTTATAAGTGTGCTGATAGTTTAGATAATAGATTGCCTATATGTGTGCTTAAGAATATTGAGTCTTTAGAGTATTTTCTTGCAACTTCTGCTCAGGAATTTTATGATATTGTTTTAGAATTTTATAATACTTTAACTCCAGATTTAATTCTTTTGGAAATGAAAAAACTTAATAAAATGGGCTTTACTTTAGAAAATCAAGAACATTCTTTAATACTTTATAAAAAATATTATGAATTGATTGGAAACTTACTTTTAGAAAGGGGTATTTTAGATGGAAAAAGACTATCTTAATATTAGTGATTTAAATAATTATATAAAAAACATTTTAGATAAAGATTCTTTTTTAAATAAGGTTTATTTAAAAGGGGAAATTAGTAATTTTAAAAATCATACCAGAGGACATTTATATTTTACTTTGAAAGATGATAATTCTAGAATTAGTGCAGTTATGTTTCAAAGTAGTGCAATTAAACTTACATTTGTACCTGAAGATGGGATGAATGTTTTAGTTGAAGGAAGAATAAGTGCTTATCCTGCACAAGGCAGTTATCAGATTTATATTGAAAAAATGGAACCTGATGGGCTTGGTGCTTTATATATAGAATATGAAAAGTTAAAGAAAAAACTAGCAAGTGAAGGATTATTTAACCCAGAACATAAAAAAGCAATTCCTAAATTTCCCGAAAAGATTGGAGTTATTACGGCATCAACTGGGGCAGCTGTAAGGGATATAATGAGTACAATTAGAAGAAGATATCCAATTTGTGAAGCAATTTTATTTCCATGCTTAGTACAAGGACGTGATGCAGCGCCGGATATTGTTAGACAAATTAAAAAAGCTGATGAATTTGGTGTTGATACTATTATAGTTGGCCGTGGTGGTGGTTCTATTGAAGATTTATGGGCTTTTAATGAAGAAATAGTTGCGAAAGCAATTTATGAATGTAATACTCCGATTATAAGTGCTGTTGGACATGAAATAGATTGGACGATTGCGGATTTTGTGGCTGATTTAAGGGCACCAACTCCAACGGGAGCTGCTGAAATGGCTGTACCCACTGTTATTGATATTAATACACTTTTAAATAATTATAAAATTAGACTTAATAAAAATATTAAAAATATGATAAATACTAAATTCATTAAATGGAGAAGCTTAAAAAATAGTTTTGTATTAAAAAATCCTATGAGTATGTATGAAATTAAAGAACAAAAATTAGATGCTTTGTTTGATAAATTAAATAAAGATATTAAAGTAATATTACAAAATAATGAAATGAAACTAAATAAAATAAAAATGTCATACGTAATTCAAAATCCAATGAGTTTGATTGATAAGAAGAAAAACGAATATAATTTACTTATTAATACTTTGAAACTAGTAAATCCTCTTGGTATTTTAGAAAAAGGTTATTCTTTAGCAACTATTAATGATAAGGTAATTAAGTCAAGTAATGATGTAAATATTGATGATATTATTAATATTAAATTACATGAAGGGAATATTAAAGCAAAGGTTGTAGAAAAATAGGCTTGTGATATATTTTTGAACAAAAAATAAAAATATGTAAATACAATTTAATTTAAGGGGGAATAAAAATGAATGAATTAATATTAAATAATAGTATTTTTGAAAATATAAAACATATTGATGAAAATGGTAATGAATATTGGTTTGCAAGAGAACTTCAAAATGTTTTGGAATATAAAAGATGGGATAAATTTAATAATGTAATTACTAATGCAACAATTTCTTGTAAGAATAGCAATTATGTTATTGATGACCATTTTTCCCAAGTGGGAAAAATGGTCGACATCGGATCAAAAACTTCCAGAAGTATTTCTGATTATAAATTGTCCCGTTATGCATGTTACTTAATAGCTCAGAATGGTGATAGTAGAAAGAAAGTTGTTGCACTTGCTCAAACATACTTTGCTGTTCAAACTAGAAAAATGGAAATTACTGAGGGAGAATATTCTACTTTAACTGAAGATGAGAAAAGATTTTATCAAAGAAATTTAACTAAAAAAGGAAACTATTCTTTAAATCAAACTGCTAAAGGTGCTGGAGTTAAAAACTTTGATAAATTTCATAATTCTGGTTATAAGGGGTTATATAATGGTGAAACTGCTAATGATATAGCTAAAAGAAAAGGTTTAAGATATAGAGAAGATATCTTAGATAACATGGGTAGTGATGAACTTATTGCTAATTTGTTTAGAATATCTCAAACGGAACAAAAATTAAAAAGGGATAATGTAAAAGGAGAAACTAAAGCTAATGATGTTCATTATGAAGTTGGAAAAAAGGTAAGAAAAGCTATTGCTGATATTGGTGGAACCATGCCTGAAGAGTTTCCAACACCTGAAAAAAGTTTAAAAACATTAGAAAAAGAAAGTAAGAATAAATTAATAAATCATAGATAAAGAAGGAATAAATATGAAACTAACTGAAAAGCAGAAAGCAGAATTATTATCTAAAGAGCATAATTATGTTGATATAGATGGTGTTCAATACTTTTGTAAAGTTGCTAAAAATGATTGTAATGAAATATTAGCGTATAGATTAGCAAGTCTTGTTGGTATTAATTGTCCACTTTATCACATTGTTAGAGTAAATAAAGACTTATATTATTTAAGTTATAGTTTTAATAATTTAGGAAATTTTAAACGTGGAAAAGATTTAATTGGAATAGATTACTTTTCTAATACTATATATAATTTGTGGTATGTAGTAGAAAAAGAATATCCCAAAGAATGTAAAGATTTAATATTTGATTTAGTAAAAGTATTTATTTTTGATATATTTATGCTTAATGGAGATAGACATGCTGGCAATTATGCAATTGTAGAAGAAAATGGTAAACCTAACATTTATATATTTGATAATGAATCGATATTTGAATCTATTTTTAGAGTTGAATTAAGTCCTAAATATAGTAAAAGAGATTTTTTGAGAAATGGTACAAAAATAATAAATGATCCTAGTGCCACAATTGGAATGAAGCAAAATATGGAATTGTTAGAATATTTTTTAATTACTTCTTCTAAATTATTTTGCGATTTAGTTATAGATTTTTATAATAAACTTACTCCTGATGTTGTGTATAATGTTATTTTAGAAGTAGAGAAGTTTACTGGAATAACTAATTATGATAAAGATTATAATATGAAACTTTACAAGAAGAATTATGAGTTAATTGGTGATTTATTAAAAGATATGAATTTTATTAAAAAGGAAGGAAGGTAAAAATGAATGATTTAAAATTAGTTATACCAGATAATAATGATAAGAAAAGCGCTCTTTTAATGCTTGATGAAATTAAAGTTGTTGATGCTGGGCTTCCATGGCAATATTCAGGCCTTGCTAATTTGGAAGAGGCAACATCTTATGAAGATTGGGTTAAAGAAAAAGCAAATGAAAAAAATGGTATTGATTTAAGAGATGGTTATGTTCCGTGTACAACATTATTTTTAAAAAGAATGAGTGATAATAAAGTATGTGGTTCTATTAGCATTAGACACGAGTTAAATGACTTTTTATTTAAATTTGGAGGTCATATAGGATATTCGATTACTCCGAGTGAACGTGGTAAAGGCTATGGTAAATTACAACTTAAAATGGGTTTAGAAATAGCTAAAAGTTTAGGTATAAAAAATTGTTTAATAACTGCAGATGTTGAAAATATTGTAAGTAATAAGACTATTATTTCTGAAGGTGGAATTTTAGAAAATACTGTTATATGGAATAATGATCCTTTAAATAGGTATTGGATTAATTTAAAATAGTTGGTATAATAATGATGAAAGGAAATAAGTTATGGAAGAAAATAAAAATTTTGAAGAATCTTTACAAGAATTAGAAGGTATTGTAAAAGAACTTGAAAGCGGAAATGTTAATTTGGATGATGCAATAAATAAATATACACAAGCTATGAAATTAGCTAAATATTGTGGAGAAAAATTAAATGATGCCACTAAAAAAGTTAATAAAATCTTAACTGAAGATAATGAATTAAAAGAATTTAATGCAGAATAAGGTGAGAATATGGAAGTAAAAGATATTACAAATAGAGATGTAGATTTTGCTAAATGGTATACAGATGTATGTAGAAAAGCAGATTTAGTAGATTATTCAAGTGTAAAGGGAAGTATGATAATTAGACCTCTTGGATATGCCATTTGGGAAGAAATACAAAAAAATATGGATAGAATGTTTAAAGAAACTGGTCATGAAAATGTACAAATGCCAATGTTTATCCCTGAGTCACTTCTTAATGTTGAAAAAGAACATGTTAAAGGATTTGCTCCAGAAGTTGCTTGGGTTACATATGGAGGACAAGAAAAACTTGAAGAAAGAATGTGCGTAAGACCAACAAGTGAAGTATTATTTTGTGACCATTATAAAAAAATAATTAACACTTATAGAGATTTACCCATTCTTTATAATCAATGGTGTACAATAGTTAGATGGGAAAAAACAACAAGACCATTTCTTAGAAGTCGTGAAATATTATGGCAAGAAGGTCATACGATGCATAGAACTGCTGAAGAAGCAAGAGAAGAAACTTTAAGAATGTTTAACGTCTATAAAACTTTTCAAGAAGATTATCTAGCACTACCTGTTATTACTGGAAAGAAAACCGAAAAAGAAAAGTTTGCTGGAGCTGAAGAAACTTATACTTTGGAAGCTATGATGTATAATGGTTACGCTCTTCAAAATGGTACAAGTCATTATTTTGGTAATCATTTTGCTAAAGCGTTTGGTATTAAATTTACGGATAGTGATAATACACTTAAAACTCCATATCAAACTAGTTGGGGAGTTTCAACTAGAATGATCGGAGCTATAATTATGACTCATGGTGATGATCATGGTTTAGTTCTTCCTCCGAATATTGCTCCTTTTAAGACTATAATTATTCCAATCGGAGATGTTGCCACTGAATTAGAGTGTTTAAAAAATACTTTAAAAGAAAATAATATTACTTTTAAAGTTGATGAATCTAATAAAACTCCTGGATTTAAATTTGCAGAAGCAGAAGTTAAAGGGTATCCAATTAGAATTGAACTTGGTAAAAGAGATTTAGAAAATAATCATGTAACTTTAGTAAGAAGAGATACTTTAGAAAAAATAATTGTTACTTTTGATGAAATAGTACCTAGAGTTAAAGAGTTACTTGTAACAATTCAAAAGGATATGTTTGAAAGAGCTAAAACAAGAAGAGATTCTATGATATATGATGCAAAAACTTATGATGAACTAAAAGAAATAGCCACAACAAAAGATGGTGGATTTACTAAAATTAATTGGTGTGGTGATGTTACTTGTGAAAATAAAATTAAAGATGATTTTGGTATAAAATCAAGATGTTTAATTGAAAATGAAGAAGTAACTGGACCATGTACTGTATGTGGCAGGAAAGCTAAAACAAGATTATATATTGGTAGACAATATTAAAAATTTTTTTAAGCGCTATAATAAAAGTAGATAGAATGTAAACTACCTACTTTTTTATTTTAATTATTAAATGTATTTTTTTAAATATTTAAAGTTTAATAATACTACAAATAAAATGTTTACTATTTCAGCAATAACTAAACTATAAATACCAATGTGACATAAAGATAGAATAGACATAACAATTAGCTTTAATATAACACCCCATAAAGTTATATTCATAGTAATTTTAGCATAACCTAGTGCCTGAAGCGCGGATGTAAGAACACCTTCTAAGTAAAATAGAACAAAGAATGGAGAAAGTATTTTGATGTAATTAGAACCGTTCGTGGTGTTATATAAAGAAAATAAAAGATTATCTCGAAAAGTAAATATAATAAATGAGAAGAATGTACCAATAATTAATGAAAATATAAGTGCTTGGTGTATCCTTCTTTTTACCATTATGTTGTTTTTTTCACCATGAAACTTACTTATTTCTGGTAAAAGTGATGTTGATATTGCAGCAATAAAAAAGCCAGGCATAGTTAAAAGGGCAAGCGAATAAGCATTGTAAGCTCCATATTCACGAAGGATGTAGGAATTTGTGTATCCTGAAAAAAGAAGTAAATTTGTAAGAATAATTGGTTCTAAGAAATAACCAATATTTCCAATTATTCTACTTGATACAGTAGGTAGTGATATATCTAATATATCTTTAGTATGCTTTTTACTAGGTAGTAATTTTGTTTTATAATTAATATGTTTTGGTAAGAAAAATAAAAATACTATTATTGAAGAAATTTCTGATAAAATAGTTAGAAGTATTAAACCTAGTACAGCATGCATAACTGAATTTTTCATTAATATGGGTAATACTGTAATAATAATTATTAATCTTATAATTTGTTCTATAATATTACTTGTAGCATGAGGTATCATGTTTTGCTTGCCAGCAAAATATCCTTTTAAAACAGATGAGATGGATACAAAGGGTAAAGTTAGAGAAAAAGCAAGTAATATTGGAGATGCAAGAGGTTCTTTAAGCAAGTTAATAGCTATAAAATCTTTAGTTAGTAAAATAAGTAAAATAAGTAGAAAATTAATAGATAAAATTAAGAATGTTGCTGATGTAAGAATTCTTATGGAACGCCCTTTATTTTCTGATACTAATTTAGAGATAGAAATGGGAATAGCAAGAGTAGATATGGTAAGTAATAATGAGTATGTTGGAGTTGCTATAGTAAATAAACTAATACCATATTCTCCGATTATTCTAGTGTAAATTACTTTGATTATAAAACCTAAAATTTTAGTAAGAAAACCACTTAAAATAAGTATTAAAGTTGATTTTATAAATAAGTTTTTTTTCATGTAATGTGATTTCTCCTTTATTTAAATGCAATTTTGTTATATAATAAATATATGTTGGAAGGTGGTTATTTTGCCAGATACAATTAATTTTGAAGAATTAGTTCCAAGACTTGAAAAAAGAGAACAATTTGAAACAATAAAAAAAGCATATTTATATGCTTATAATGAACATAAGGGGATGAAAAGACTTACTGGGGATGACTTTATTACACATCCTTTAGAAGTTACTAAAATTCTTATGGATTTAAATGTTGATGATACCACAATTATTGCCTCATTGTTACATGAAGTTATTAACAATGGTAATAAGACTTATGATGATTTGGTTAATGATTTTGGAGAAGATATAGCTAAGATTGTTTTAAGTGTGTCTAAAATTAATAAATTAGAATTACCAGATAATAATGAATCTAGTGTAATATATTTAAGAAAAATACTTGTTGGACTTGCCCAAGATGTTAGAGTTTTATATATTAAGCTTGCAGATAGACTTCATAATATGAGAACTAATTGGGCAATTAATCCTCAAAAACAAAAACAAAAAGCTGAAGAAACTATGTCTGTTTTAGTACCAATTGCTCATAGACTTGGTATTAATTCTATTAAAAGCGAACTTGAAAATTTATCACTTTATTATTTAAAACCAGATGTATATAATGATATTTTAGAAAAACTAAATGAAACTGTAGATGAACTAAATGGTTACTTAGAAGAAATGAAAGAAAGTATTATTGATATCTTAACTGATGCTGGTATTAAATTTGAAATAAAAGGACGAGTTAAAAGTGTTTATAGTATATATAATAAGCTATCTAATGGTAAAGAATGGAATAAAATATATGATATTTTAGCTTTAAGAATATTTGTGGAAGAAGAATCTGATTGTTATCAAGTTATTGGTTTGATACATTCAAGATTTAGACCAATGCCAAAAAGATTTAAAGATTATATAGCGAGTCCAAAAGAAAATATGTATCAAAGTCTACATACCACAGTGTTTGGAATAGAAGGACATGTTTTTGAAATTCAAGTAAGAACTTATGAAATGGATGAAATAGCTGAAAAAGGTATTGCGAGTCACTGGTCATATAAAGAAAAAGGAACTAAAAAGATTCAAAATGTTATGGAACAAAAATTAGAAATGTTTAGAAATGTTATTGAATCAAGTAATAATGATACTGATGCAGATTTTGAAAGTAAGGTTAATGCTGATATATTTAGTGATTTAATATATACATATACTCCGAAAGGTGATGTTGTGGAACTTCCAATTGGTTCAACACCGATTGACTTTGCTTATAGAATTCACTCAAGAGTTGGAGATACGACGGTCGGAGCAATTGTAAATGATCAAATTGTACCACTTTCATATGAACTTAAAAATGATGATGTGGTAAATATTAAAACAAATAACAATAGCACACCAAATAAAGATTGGTTATCTTTTGTTAAGACTAGTCAAGCAAAAAATAAAATTAAAGCATTCTTTAGTAAACAAGATAAGGAAGAATATATTGAAAAAGGTAAAAATATTTTAGAAGCAGAACTTAGAAAAAGGAAAATGGCTTTTAATGAAGTATTAACCCCAGAAATAATTGAAAAGTTAATTAAAGATCTGAAAGTAAAAGATTTGGATGAAATATATTTAAGTATTGGATCTTTAAGATTTACTGCTGGTTATATAATAAATCTAACAAAAGCTGATAAGCACGAAGTTGATGATGCTTTATTTGAAAGAAAATTATCGATTCCTAAGATTAATTACAAAAGCGATATTTTAGTTGAAGGTAATTCAGATATTATGGTTAATATTGCTAAATGTTGTATGCCTATTAAAGGTGATGAAATAGTGGGCTTTATTACAAAAGGACAAGGTATCAGTGTCCATAAAAAAGGATGTTCTAATGTACCTGATAATAGTGAAAGAGTAGTAGATGTATCATGGAATATGGATGCAAGTAATTATTATTTTACTAATATTTATGTTTATGTTACTGCTAGTTTTGATTTACTTGTAAATATTATTACAGAAGTTGGTAAACTTGGTTGTATTGTAAGGTCTTGTAATACTAAAGAATTTGATAATAAAACTATGTATGAAATAAATATAAGAATAAAAGATAAAGTAGAACTAGATAATGTAATGAAAAATATTAGAAAAATACATAATGTTATAGATGTTAAGGAGGAAATGTAGTGAAAGTAGTAGTACAAAGAAGTAAAAAAAGTAGTGTTAGTGTTGAAGGAAAATTAGTAAATGAAATAGATAATGGCATGGTTTTATTAGTTTCTTTTACCCAAGGGGATACAATTGATAATATTTTAAAAATGACTAAAAAGATAGCTAATTTAAGAATATTTGATGATGAAGAAGGTGTTATGAATAAGTCAATTTTAGATGTTGGTGGAGAAATATTATCAATATCACAATTTACTTTATATGGAGATACCACCAAAGGAAATAGACCTTCATATATGAAAGCCTTAAATGGTGAAGAAGCAATTAAGTTATACGAAACATTTAATGAAGAAATGAATAAGTATGTTGTAACTAAACCAGGTATTTTCGGTGCAGAAATGATGGTTAACATTTCTAATGACGGTCCAATAACTTTAATAATGGAGTTTTAAATGAAAAATTTTTTAAATAAGTATAAAACTGTATTTACTTATTTACTATCTAGCGGATTATCTTTTATAGTTGATATAATATCATTTTCCATAATACTTTATTTTATAAAAGATAGATTTGTTGATGCAATATTATTATCTTCTTATGTTGCTAGAGCTATTTCTAGTGTAGTTAATTATATTGTAAATAAAAAATATGTATTTAAAAATGAAAAGAAAAGAAATTATAAAGCTTTTATAGAATATTTCTTACTTGTTATAATTAATATTACAATCTCTGGTTTACTTGTAACTAAGGTTTATAATTATATACATTTAAATGCTACATTCATAAAAGTTATTATAGATTCTATTATATTTATTATAAATTATTTTCTACAAAAATTAGTTATATTTAAAAAATAAGCCAATATAAAAGCAACATGATAGAACATATTGCTTTTATAAATTTGTTATGTTAAAATGATATTTATGGAATATTCAGTTGATTGGAAGCTGCCTCATTTAAGTAAAAAACGAAAGTGAGGTGATAACCTAATGTTCAAGAAAGATTTTCTTATCTTGGGGTTATGAATTATCATAATCTTACTTATTTTAACACTAATATTTAAATAAAAGAAAAAGCATCTAAATCAACGAGGTTGGTTTAGATGCAAAACCAATATTTAGTAGCATCCAATCTCGCGAAAAAACTGGATGTTCCTTTTTTAATTTATGCAAATTTTCTTTGCTATATACATCGTATCACATATGTGGCTATTTGTCAATTTTTCTAACTAGTTTTGATTGATTTAATTTTTCTTTAATCTTTTGGAATAATTCTTCTGATAATTCTTCTGATGAACCATCAACAATATAAATAGTATATTGTTTGCCACTTACTGATTCTAATATTATTTTTCTGGTTTTATATACTGAATTTAAATAATTATTAATAAATTTCATTAAAAGATAATTATCGTTTAAAATATTAGAATTTTCATAATCAATGAAAGTTATTTCCGGCGAGGTTCCAACATAAAATGATAAGTTTGGAGGAATGCGAATTTTGTTTAAGATAATACTGTTTATATCTAAATCAATTAATTCTTCATTTAATTGTAAGCTTGTAATTGGAATTTTTTCATAACTTTTTGCAATTTTAAAATATTTTAAACCTTTTGGAAATATGACATGTTTGTTTTTTATGTTTAATTCAAGACGTTTATCTCTTATTTCACAATCTTTTTTAATTTCATACCATTCTACTAAACCTTTGGGAAAATAATACATGTTTTGTGGTGTAACTGATATATAAATTTGAGATAAATCTTGAAGATATTGTTCATATTCAATATGTTCTTTATTTAATTTATATGTTTTTTCCTCTTCAAATGCGTGTTCCATTAGTGCTGCATATGAGACATTGGTACCCCATGATTTTCTTAATATTTCAGTATATAAATCATAAATAACTCCTACTGGTCTTTTTACTATATAATTTTGAAATACTTTATAAGGATCTTCAGGATAATTGGGGTCTTCAATTGATAGTTTTAATCTTAATAAAAATGTATTTCTTAATAAGTATTCAAAGTAGTCATATCTTCCACGATATCTTTCTATTATATTATCTAAATTCTTAGAAAGTATTTTATCTTTGGGTACATATATTACTAAGTGCTTGAAATAATTTATTAAAGAATCTTTAAATATTTTTACTTCTTCTTCTGGGGTGTTATCATTGATGAGTGGCTCGTTAATTTTAGATAAATTACTAGTTATTAAATTAAATTTAATTTCTAAAAATGATTTGACATAATTCTTAAACTTATTTTTATCACATATATCAATAGGTAATGCTTCACTAAGATATGTATATTTTAAAATTTTATTTTTGATATTTTTTATCAATTCATCTCTTTTTTTGCAATTGTGTTTTTTATAATTTTGAAGAAGCCAAATATACATTCCATCATCAAAACTTGTTATTTTTTCATAATGAGTTTCTACATAATTATATAATTTGTTTTCTAATTTTTTTAGTGAATCAAAATTAGCTTCTTCTTTAGGAATTTCTAATTCAAATGCTATAGCTACTTCATATAGTTTTTCATATATCTCTTTTACTTTATTTTGGAAATCATTATATATTGTTTCACAGTTTATGTCATGTCCATTTGCAAGACATTCAATATTTAAACTAAATGTTGTGATAGAGGACTTTCCTTTAAATTCAAGATTTTTAATTGGGGGATAATCACTTGACATAAACGATGTTTGAGCATGCATTAAGTTTTTCAAAAATTTTTTTAATCTTTTTTTGCTTGATATTAATTGTGAGTTTGTATAATCTCTAAGTCTTATAGTTTCTGGCCTTATAGTTATCTCACAGTGTTCAAGAGTAGAAGGTAATTCTAATACTTTTGGTGGTGTTGCATAGGTAGGTGTTTCTAAAATAGATAAATCTTCAAGCCCTTCATTTAGTTCAAATTCGTAATATTTTAAAAATTCTCTATCATAGTTATTTACTATAATAGTTAGTTTTTTTAATGATTTAGGAAATACTAACTTTCTTCCTTGCGCCATTTCGTTGTTATAAATTTTTATTAATTCTGGATAAAATAAAATATTTTGACCAGTAATTGTAATTTTTGAAACATTTTCAAAAACGTGAGATGGGGATTTGGGCTTTACTACAGAATATAATAAGCAATCATAAATCTTATATAAATCATAAAGTTCTTTATCTTCTAAAATCTTTTCTTTATGATGAGGATTTTTTAAAAACACTCCAGTTAATTGCATTACTGTTTCAAGTGGAATATATTCTTCAAAATCAAACATATTTCCTTTTAAGGATGTAGCTGCAAGATATGTACAATCACTTACTTGAAAGTTTTTAAAGAAATCTTGCATTTTATAAGGATTATTAATAGAAAATAATAACATTGTTAGTTCTGGAGAACATAATATTCTACCATAATCAAAAACACCATATTCATTTTTTACAGCATTATTTATTAAGTTAGCTAATATTCTATAATCTCTTTTTGAAAAATCAAATTTTTTATATTCTTCAAAAACACCATTACTTTGCATAAAAGTGCTTACTTTTTCAAAGAATACTTCTTTCATAATTTCTTTTTCTTCTTTAGAACTTGCACAGTCATGTAAAATTTCTCTATGGTTACCATAGTCTATTTCGTATGAATTTACTTTAAATTCTACGAGTTTATAAAGAAGTTTTTTATCTTCAATTCTTTTATATTCTTTAATTGCCATATATTTTGTAATTAATCTATTTATAGAATGTATTCTTGCAGTTCTATCTAAATGTGTAAATTCTAAAAGATTATCAAATTCATTTTCTAAATCTTTTAATATATTTTTATTTTTAAAAAGTAATACTTCTAATTTTATTTGCATTAATGAAAGATAATTTTTATCTTGATAATTTTCTATATATTCTTTTAATGAATCAGGTATAAATGCAGGAATATAACCAATAAGTCTTCCACGTAAATCATTATAATATTTAGGATCTTTTTCTAAATTTAAATTTTCTATTATTGATAAACATGAGTTAGTTTGTAAATTTATTAATTCAATATCTTTCTGCGCATTAAATATTTGAATTTGTAATCTAGATATTTCATTATCTATAGCATTCTTTTTGTTATTAGATAAAAATGGAATAGATTTTAGACTTGATAAGGCAGCAATTCTTAAAAAAGATTCTTCTTCGATAGACTTTAAAATGTGAGCATAACCATTGAGTCTTGCAAGTAAATTAGTTACATATTCATAGTTATATCCTTTGCTATTTGAATTACTTAAAATATCATGAATATGTATTTCTAAACTGGTTAAAATATCAATATAAACTCTGATATCATCAGTTTCAGTATCCTTTAAATGAGTACTTAATATTGTTTTTTTGTTAGATAAAATTTTTTTATATTCTTGATAATATTGTTCACAAAATTCTTTATTTTTAACGTTGTCAAAAAAACTATTCGGAGGCATGATAATACTATCTTGTAAGTTAACAAGACATAAAACCTCTTGGTTTAATTTAGATTTTTTGAAAAACTTAAAAAATAAACTCATGAGCACCCCCGCCTAAAGTAGTTTTTATTATAGGATAATCCCTAGTAGAAGTCAATATTTTCTTGCAAAATCAGGCATTTTGTGGTAAGATAGAAAAACACTTGTTTAAGGGGGATATATATGTTTATTAAATTTAAAAAATATATGAAAAATGTTAAAAGTAATATGATTAGTGATTTGCAAGGTTATAAAAATATTTTAAATATGTTAGAACTTTGGCCATTAGATTTTCAAAAATATGTAGATATGTTAAAAGACACTAAATCAAATGAAGTAATAGACATGTTAAATGAAGTTCTTGGGGATTTAACAAAATATGATATTAAAAGTGCTAAAGAAAGACTAAAAGAACATATTGAAATATTAAGTACACATATTTATACGTGTGATAGCCAAATTAGGGCTTTTGATAATGAAAAAGCTATCGGTGCAATTGAAGACTTTCCACTATTTTATGTAACACTAATATCAATAATTTGTAAAAATTGCCTAACAAACAAAGAAGCTATTAAAATTTTTGGAAGTGCCATTTCCTTTAAAGGTAAGAAAACTGGTGAAAATAAAACTCCCGAAGATTTATGGAAATGTGATTTTGAAAGTTTACGACCACTAAGTAATTATTTTGATATTTATGGTAATTTTCAAAATGGGGGAGATAGTGAATTACTAATGATTTTATTTAATCAATTAAGTAAAGCTACAAGACTAAAAGAACTTGCTATAAATAATGATGAATTAAAATTAATAAAGTATACTTCTTTATCTAGTAAATTAATGATTGAATTAAGAAGTAGTTATGAAGAATATTTAAAAACTGCAGTAAAACGAGAAATAAAAGCTGAAATAAAAAAAGAAAAGAAGTCTGAGGTAAGAAAAGAAGCTCTTGGCCCAATTATAGTAGAAACAGAAAAGTTAAGTTTTTTAACTAATGAAGATAAAGAAATTTATCTTATGGCATGTACCCTTATAAGTTCTCTTGTTGGCAGAAGTGATTATGATTATTACATGGAAGCTTTATTAGATATTCAAAGCCTTGAAGAATTATATAATGAAGAAGATAAAGAATATTTTGATGAAATAATAAATGATGCCATTAATAAATTAAAAATATTATTAAATATGTTTCATATAGATAAAAAGATTAGAAAACCAGAAGTTGTTTTCTTAAATGATATTAAAGGTAATTGCTATTTTAAAGAAGACTTAGATAATGTTGATAATAGCTTAAAAAGTAAAATAGATTTATTACTTGAAAAAGTTAAAAGTGGTAATAACCATCGTACAGTTTTAGATGGAAACTTAAAAGCTGGTGAATTACTATTTATAAATGGTTCTAATTTATCAATTAGTTTTTGTAAAATAGCATATGATACATTTCTAATTATTGGAATACATTCCATAAATGAAGGTTTTAACTTAGATATAAATAGATATCATTTAAATAAAAAGTATATTGAAGAATTAAAAGAACTAATGAAAAATGATGATGATAGAAATAGAATGGTTTTAGACGGAAATTTAGTGATTGAAACATCAGTTACAAGAAAGAAAGTTAAGTAAAGGAGAAAAGTTATGAGTGATAATGGAAGATTTACGTTATATAAATATTACGAATGTTTAGTAAACAAACTAATTAAAATAAGGGGTAGTAGAAAATATTTAAGTGATTCCCTAGAAGAAAAATATGCTACATCTATTAATAGATTAATTGATAGTTTTGAATTTTTTGAAGATCAAAAAAAATTAGATGAAGAATATATTGTTTTAATAAATAATTTAAAAAATGAATTTAAAGAATATGCTAATGAAATATTTGCAAGTCATAAAATAACGGCATATATTGATTTAAATTTTGATTGTAATTTTGATACATTAGTTGATCAAGTGCATGAAATAATAAAAGTTTATGTTAGAAATAGACGTTTAGTATTTAAAACAGAAAAAAGAATACAAGAATTAACTGAAGGAAAAGAAAAAAATTTAGTAATAATTAATTTTATTGATGAAATAAAACGTAAATTAATTGAAATTGATAGTTCTATGGATTTTAATAAAAATATAGATGAAATAAGAAGAATGTTAAAAGAATTATCTACTATGATGAATAAACATCAAGTATATTGTGAAACAGTTTTAAAAATAGAAAATATAATCGGAGATTGTGCACCAGATTCATTAATAATTTTTCTAAACAATATTAATCTAGCTCTTTGGGAAGGACGTTATGCATATTTAGATTCATTAGTTTTTGGTATGAATTTATCTTTAGAAAAATTTCAATCAAGAAAAAGTGACGTTTTTTCTAGTTTAGCTTTAATTAAAGAAAATTATAATACTAGAATAAATTCATTAGGTAAAAATGATTTAAGTAAAATAGATGTTGCCAATAAAATGCTTGAAATGATAAAGGAAATATTAAAAAGAGTATTAAAAGGTCAAGAAAGTAGAGATATTTTAAGAACTCTTACAAGTATTAAATTTGAAAATATTGAAGAAATATATGACATAGTTCAATCTAAAACGAAAAATATTTTTGTTAAAATAAACGAAAAATATGATGGTGAAAATATCTTACTTAAAACAGGTTATGCTAATAGTAAACTTTATTGTACAGGTTTTACATCATTTGGAGAAGAAACATTTGAATTTCATAGATCAACATTTATTAGAAATTATATAAGTTTATATGATTTGTTAACTTCAGGAAAAATTGATAAAAAATATTTATTAGAATTTGCTAGTATGATTGGAATGCCTTTAGATGAAGATTTGCAAAATTTTAGTGAAATAAGTATAATTAATAAAGCTGTAGATTATTTTGAATCTAAAAGAACAATTAACAAAGGCATGGAAGATATAGTATTAAAAAGAGAAAAGAATTTAAATGGAGTAAATTATGGATTATAGTGAAGCATTAAAGTTATTTGGATTTACAAGTAATTTTACAAAAGAAGAATTAAAGAAAAGATACTTGGAATTATCTAAAAAATATCATCCAGATTTAAATGGGGATGAAGAGATGATGAAGAAGATTAATTCCGCATTTGAAGTATTAAAAAGTCATAGTGTGTCAAGTGATTTAGTAAAATACTATGATAGTTTAAAAGAAAGATTGAAATTTTTTGCAAGTAAAACTGTTTATTTGCCTGATACTTTAGAATTTAAATATGCAAAAGAAATTGATGAAGTTATTGAAAAATTTAATTTTAATATGTCTAAATCTGCGTTAGATTTATTTTATAATGTTATTTTAAATCATATAAAAGATATATTTGCAAAGTACAAAAAAGAAGTATTAAAAAATGTACCCGTATTTTTTGTGAGTAAATTTGAACCAATTAATGATGATTGTTCTTTTGATGATTATGTAAAGAAAGTAAATGAAATTAGAAATAAATATGAAAAAATTGATAAAGGCTTAAATCAAATTATATTATCTATGTTTAAAGATAAAAATGTTAATAGTAAAATATTAGAAGAGATTTTTGATGTAAAAGAAATAATAATTAAAGAAATTATTGATAAAAAAATTACATTAGATGATGGTATATATAAATTACAAGCTGAAATAAAGACAAAAATTTTAAAAATAGAAGCATTAAATAATAAAATTTGGAATACTTATGAAGCAATAATGAATAACTTTAATAAAAGAATGAAGGAATTAAATCCTACGGATATAGAAGATATTGATGTTGCTATGAAAGCGTTTAATAAAGCTATGGCTACATTAAAATCTGTTCAATTAGGTACTGAAGATGAAAAAGTTTTAGGCACTCTTGAAAATTTAACATTTACAAATAGTGATGAACTTAAAGAAAATGAATATGAGTTATATATTACCGCAAATTTTTCTGATGGTGAGGAACCTGAGATTGTTTTGAAAACTGGTGAAAATGGAAATCTTGTATCCTTTTTAAAGAAAATTGCTGATATGCCAGAAGAAGTTTTTGTGGCTAAAGAAGTGTTTTATAAAAAATATAGTAGTTTTAAAGATGTTTTAAAGAATTTGGATTTTTTAGGTGATAAAGGTTATGTTCAATATTTAAATACAAAATCTATGGCTACAGCATTATATTATTATGAAAATGCGGGTTGTTATATTGTTTTGACAAAAAATAATGAAATAATAATAGTTAGATATAATAAATTTGATTCATTAAGTCCTTTTGTAACGGATATTGCTAGTAGAACGTATAAAGATAAGCAAGTACTATACGATAAAATCTATAATAGTTTCTTAAAAAACAAAAAAAATGTGAAGATTAAAGATGTGAAGATTAATAATAATGAAAAAAATATATTAAAAAGAGAAAAAAATAAATAAAATATCTAGACAAAAAACAAAGAAAGAAGAGAGAAAATGAAGGAAAATATGTACAGAGACATTTATAAAATGTTGGTAGATAAATTAAAAAATAGATTGATGGAATTGCAATCAACCGATTTAGAAGAAATTAATAATGCTTTGCAAACATTTAATAAAGCTATGGTTATATTAAAAGCGGTTCAATTGGGTACTGAAGATGAAAAGGTTTTAGGGACTCTTGGAAGTTTAACATTTATAGATAAAGACGAAATACATGAAGATTATAAATATGAATTATATATATCAGCTAAAGTTTCTGAAGATGAGGTTCCTGAAATTGTTTTAAAAAATGGCAGAGTTGGTAATTTTGTATCTTATTTAAAGAAAAGCAATAATGGTACGGAACCAACAGAGACATTTTATATGTCTAGTGATAAATTTTATGAAAAATATCGTAAGTTTACAGAATATTTAAAACAAGCTTATTTTCAAGGAAAACGTTGTTCCGTAAAAGAAACATCAAGTGATGCAACATTGTTATATTTTTTTGAAGATATAAGTATTGTTTCGATTTTAAAGAATGCAAATGTAATTGTTGCAAAATATAGCGATATTTCGGTTGAAATCCCTTATATTTGTGATTTTGCTGCTAGAAAATATAAAGATGAACAAATACTTTATTATAAAATCTATAATAGTTTCTTTAAAAGAGAAGAAGGAATAAAGTTAAAAAGAGAAAAAAATAAAGAAAATATCTAGACAAATGATGAAAAAAGTAGTATATTCTACTTATGATTTATTTGGTAAACCAGTAGGTAACTGATAGTTTATAGAGAACTAGTGGATGGTGAAAACTAGTAACTTAAGTTAGTGAAGATAGTACCTTGAAAGTAAACGGGTAAGCCCGATATAGCAAATTAAGATGCATAGAATTCTATGAATTAAGGTGGCACCGCGGGTTATACTCGTCCTTAAGCTAAATTAATTTATAGAATTTTTTATATTTATGGAGGAGTTAAGAATATGAAAGAAAATATGTACAGAGATATTTATTGTGGAGAAGTAAATTCTTCATATATTGGTAAAAATATTAGATTAGCTGGTTGGGTTAATAGTATTAGAAATCTTGGTAATTTGGTATTTATTACACTAAGAGATGAAACAGGTATTGTGCAATTAATATCTGAAGATGTAGAAAAATATAAGAATTTACATCGTGAAGCAACAGTTACAATTACTGGGGTAGTTGAAGCAAGAACACCAGATATGGTTAACAAAAACATGAAAACCGGAGAAATTGAAGTTAGACTTGAGACACTTGAAGTTCTTGGTGATTGTATAAATGTTTTACCATTTGAAATTAATAAATCTAAAGAATCTAATGAAGATACAAGACTTAAGTATCGTTATCTAGATTTAAGAAATAAAGAAGTTCATGATAATATTATATTTAGAAGTAAGATTATGGATTTTTTAAGAAAAACTATGAAAGAAATGGACTTTTTAGAAGTGCAAACACCAATTATTACAGCAACTAGTCCAGAAGGAGCCAGAGACTTTATAATTCCTTCTAGAAAATTTGCAGGTAAGTTTTATGCGCTGCCTCAATCACCACAAATATTTAAACAATTATTAATGGTGTCTGGATTTAATAAGTATTTCCAAATAGCACCATGTTTTAGAGATGAAGATCCAAGAAGTGATAGATTGTATGGTGAATTTTATCAACTTGACTTTGAAATGAGTTTTGCAACTGATGAAGATGTATATAAAGTGGGAGAAAAAGTATTTTATGATGTATTTAGTACATTTAGTGAAAAATATGTAAGTCCAGCACCTTTTAGAAGAATTAAATTTAAAGATGCAATATTAAAATATGGTAGTGATAAACCAGACTTAAGAAATCCATTAATAATCGAAGATATATCTGATATAATGGGTAAAAGTAATTTTGCACCATTTAAAGATACTGTTGTTAGATGTATTAAAGTAGAAAATATTGAAAAATCTAATTCATGGTATAAATCTATGGAAGAATATGTAAAAGGTCTTCATGGTAATTTAGGTTATATTCAAGTAAAGGAAGGTATGGAATTAAAATCATCTTTAACTAAGTTTATGAGTGATGAAGTAAAGAATGAATTGATTGAAAAAATGAATTTACATGAAAATGATGCCTTATTTATTGTTGCAGATAAAAACAGATGTGCAAGAATAATGGGTAATCTACGTACTAAATTAGGTAATGAACTAGATTTAATTGATAAGAATAGATATGAATTTTGTATTATTAATGATTTTCCATTTTATGAAGAAAATGAAGAAACTGGAGCAATTGAATTCTCTCATAACCCATTTAGTATGCCAAAAGGCGGGTTAGATGCTTTAAATAATAAAAATCCATTTGAAATTGAAGCATTCCAATATGATTTTGTTTGTAATGGATATGAAATGGCTTCTGGTGGTGTTCGTAACCATTCCCCAGAAATACTTAAAAAAGCTTTTGAACTAGTTGGTTATGGTGAAGATATTGTAAGAAGTAAATTTCCAAGTTTATATGAAGCATTTAAATATGGAGCTCCTCCACATGCTGGTATGGCTCCAGGCATTGACAGAATTATAATGCTTTTAAAAGATGAAGAAAATATTAGAGAAATTGTACCATTCCCAATTGGTGCTAATGGGGCAGATGCTATGATGGGATGCCCTAGTGAAGCATTCTCTGAACAATTAAAAGAAGCACATATAAAGTTAGATTTATAGGTTTGTTATGTTAAGACGCGTAAAATTGTGTGATTTAGATCTTGATAGAGCATATTTTCATTTTACAAAGACAATTGATTTATCTCGTATTGAAAAAAATAATTTAACTTCAGAGATTAGTGCCAGTCTTGCAATGGCTGATAATACTAAAAGAATTCATTTTTCTACTGGTGTAAGTAGTATTTTAAAGTATCATGATGTTTATCTTAAATGGATGATGAATACTATGTATGGAGAAAAAAGCTTAAGAAAAAAATATGATGATGATGTATTTAATACTAAAATGTATGAGTGGAGTAAAGAATTTTTAACTGATAATTATAAAAGTGATCAATATAAAAAAAATGCTGTTTTTACAAAATATTATCACGATATGTTAGAATGTATGTATTTAGTTATTAATGTTTCTAATGCATGTGATTATAATAAAGATGAATATGATGAGATAAAAGTTAAATATAATTTAGATAAGAATTCTACAGATTATCTAATTATGAAGAAAATCTATGGCGATTATAGTGATTTTGATAGTAAAGTAATGGAATTGTGGAATATGAGTACGTTTAGAAGAAGATATGTTATGACAAAAGACATTAGAGTGGTAATATTAGATACCTTAGATGTTAATGTAATTGATATTTTAAAATATGTATATGAAAATTACAAAAATATAAAATATGATTTATTAGATGATTTTATGCTTTGGTTAAAATTAAATGAAGGAAAGTAGCGATACTTTCTTTTTTGTTTACTAGAAAAGTAAATTTATTTTTGTAAAATTTTAGGAAATAGTATTCTATTTCCCTTTTAAATATGGTAAAATAAAGGGTAATTGAAAGGAATGTTAAATATATGATATTATGTGGAAAGAAAGCAAGATTGTATAATTGTTTAATAGAAATTTTGAATCAACATATGGATAATTATAATTATGAATTTATCATTGGAAAGAAAGATGGTAATAAATATTATACTAATAATTTGGAAAATATTGAAATTTATAAAAAAAATTCTGATGATTTAGTTAGTGATGTAGAAGTAATAAGTTTAGGATATAATTTATTTAAAAGATTTGGGTTAGAAGATATAGAATTAAGTATTAGTTGTAATGAGGAAGTATTAAACTTACTTGAAGCATTAGAAATATATTGTATAAATGATATTGAAAGTAATGAATTAAATTGGAATTATATTTATGAAGATGTAATAGTAGGTGTTGGATGCAAAAATAATAATGAAATTAATATTAAAATAAATATTGAAACATTGATAAATGAAGTAATGAATATTATTAGAGATAATGCTTTGGATATGAATATTGATGTATGTATTATTGGAGTAAGTGAAGAAGAAAGTTATCATGCTTTAAAAATAGCACAAGAATTAAGAATGAATAATATTAATGTTGTATTAAATGAAAAAGTAAATAGTAAATTTAATATAAATTTAGATGATGAAACTTTAAGTAAAGGCATTGTTAGTATAAAAGATAATTATACTAATGAAGAAATTAAGTTAGATGAAGCAGATATATTAGAATATGTTTTAGGAAATATATAGGAGGGTTTATGGATTATATTAAAAAAATAGTACTTAATTGGATACTTTATAGTAGTGATCTGGTATATACATATAAAACTAAATGTAAAATTGTAAGATATGTAAAAGAAAATCCGAATGACGCACTTTTGGTAGCTTCAGGATTATATTTTCTGGATAAAAATAGTGAAAAAATTATTGTTAGTGCTAAAGGACATAACTTTTTGGAAGATATGAATAGATATAAATATGCTTTTTTTAAAAGAAGAGATTTAATGATAGAGAAATTCTTAAGTGAAAATGCAAATAGATATAAAAATACAGATATGCATATAAGTGGTAGTTATTTGGAAAATTTATTATTAAAAATGTTAGCTTCTTTTAATATGTACGATAAAAATTCAAATGAATATGAACTATTAAGCAACATTATTAGAAAAAGGCCTAATGATGTTTTGGAAGCAATATTTATATGTAATTGGGAAGGAAAGAATATAAATGAAATAATAGCTGAAGCAATAAAGAAAAATTCTTTTGATAAAGAAATTGATAAATTATTAGTTATTGCAAGAAATTTAAAAATACTATTTAAAGATAAATATAAAAAATTAACAAATGATTTTATTTTAGGAATAGAAGGTAATATTAATAAAACACCTGTTGATATAGAAGAAGAAAAATTAATTGATGAGTGGTTATATCTTCATACTGATGAACACGAATATGATGATTTATTGTTAACGTGGTGGGATGATGTAAGTGATTTTCCTAAAGATTGTGAAGAGCATAAAAAAGTTATTAATTATATTTTAAATGATTCTGATACTTTTTTAGACATGTTAATGGCGATGAATGTATTAGGGGTTAATATTGAGAATACCATTAATATGGCTTTAAGAGGAGATGATTTTGAATTTGATGATTTATTTAAAAAATATACATTTGCAGGAATTAATTTAAAAATATATTTTAAAGATGACTATAAGAAAGATGACTTTGTTAAAAGTTTAAATAATAGTTTAAAAAGAGAAAGAAGGAATTAAAGATGACTGTTAAAGAATTACAAAAAGAAAGTGAAAAATATTTAGATAAAGAAATTAAGATTAGTGGTTGGATTAGAAACCATAGACCTCAAAAAGAATTTGGTTTTATTGATTTTTCTGATGGAACCAGTTTTAAACATTTACAAGTGGTTTATACAAATGAATTAGAAGGTTTTAATGAACTTGTAAAACTACATAATGGATCAAGCATTGAGGTTACTGGAGATTTTGTTAAATCTGAAGGTAATGGACAAGATTATGAATTAAAAGCTAAAAACATTAAATTATTAGGAGATTGTTCTGAAGATTATCCATTACAACCTAAGAAACATAGTATGGAATTTTTAAGAAGTATTGCTTATTTAAGACCTAGAGCTAATACTTTCCAAGCTGTATTTAGAGTAAGGAGTGTTGCTGCTTATGCCATTCATAAGTATTTTCAAGATAGAAACTATATTTATGTTCATACACCACTTTTAACAACTGCAGATTGTGAAGGTAGTGACCAAATGTTTAAAGTAACTACATTTGATTTTGATAATTTACCTAAAAAAGATGGTAAAGTAGATTTTAGTAAAGATTTATTTAACAAAAAAACATTTATAACAGGTTCTGGTCAATTACATGGAGAAACTTTTGCTCTTGCGTTTAGTAAAATCTATACTTTTGGGCCAACATTTAGAACGGAAAATTCAAATACTAAGACACATGCAAATGAATTTTGGATGATTGAACCTGAAATTGCTTTTGCTGATATTAATGATTTAATGGATATTGAAGAAGATTTCTTAAAATATATTGTTAAATTTGTTTTAGAAAATTGTCCTGATGAAATTGATTTCTTTGATAAATTTGTAGAAAAAGGATTAAAAGAAAAATTAGAAAATGTTGTAAATAGTACTTTTATAAGAATTGACCATAAAGAAGCAATTGATTTACTTAAAAATAGTGGTGAAAAATGGGAATTTGAACCATCTTACGAGGAAGATATTGCTAAAGAACATGAAAGATGGTTAACAAATTATTTTAGTGTTCCAGTATTTATTAAAAATTGGCCAGCAGGAATCAAAGCATATTATATGAAATTAAATGAAGATGGAAAAACTGTTGCTGGGGTTGATTTAGAAGTTCCTGGGGCTGGTGAACTTATTGGTGGATCACAAAGAGAAGAAAAATTGGATGTTTTACTAGATAGAATGAAAGAACTAGGAGTAGAAGAAGAAAGCATTGAATGGTATGTTAATTTAAGAAGATATGGAGGATGTATTCATTCCGGATTTGGAATGGGATTTGAAAGACTTATAATGTATCTTACTGGTATTGAAAATATTCGTGATGTTATTCCTTATCCTAGAACACCTGGTTCATGTGAATTTTAGAGGTTGTTATGGGAAAAATTATTGCGATTGTTGGAATGTGTGGAAGCGGTAAATCTGTTGCTAGTGAGTATTTGATTGGATTAGGTTATAAAAGGGTTTATTTTGGTGGAGTTACAATGGATAAATTAAAAGAAAGTGGTCTAGATGTAAATCCAGATAACGAAAAGATGATGAGAGAAAAACTTCGTAGTGAACTTGGAATGGGGGCTTATGCTAAAGTTTTACTTCCAACTATTAAAGAATTATCATTAAATAATGATGTTGTTCTTGATGGACTTTATTCATGGGATGAATTAGTTATTTTAAATAATGAATTTAATATAACTACAATAGCTGTTGTTGCAGATAAAAAAATAAGATATGATAGACTTTCTAGAAGAACTGTAAGACCTTTTGGTAAATCCGATGCTATAAAACGAGATATTTCAGAAATTGAGAATATTGCTAAGGCAGGGCCAATAGCTTATGCTGATTATTATATTTTTAACAATGGTACAATTAATGATTTTCATAATAGATTAGATGAAATTTTAAATAATATAAAGGAGTGAAGAACTTTTGAATAAATTTACAAAAGAAATGATTGACGATTATGCTGATAAGTTACTTATTGGTTTAACTGATGATGAGAATAATATGGTTTTAAAAGAGTTTGATGTTATTGAAAAATCAATGGAAAAAATTGCAAATATGCCTGACATAGAAAAAGTTGAACCGATGACACATGCTCTAGATGATTTTTCTTTTACATTAAGAGAAGATGTTGTAGAAGAAAGTATACCAGTTGAAAATCTATTGCAAAATTGTGGTGCTTCAGAAGATGATTTTGTTAGTGTTCCAAAGGTGGTGGGATAATGAAAAAACCAGGAATTATTGAATTACATGAAAAACTAAATAATAAAGAAATTACAAGTGAAGAATTAATTAAAGAAGCAATAAATAATGCTCATGAATTACAAGAAAAATGCAATGCATTTGTTACTATTATGGATGATGCAAATAGTGATTTTTATAAAAATACGTATTTAAGTGGTATTCCTTATGGTATTAAAGATAATTATTCTACGAAAGATATTTTATCTACGGGTTCTAGTAATACACTAAAAGATTATGTGCCATTTTTTGATGCTACTGCAGTTATTAATTTAAAAAATAATGGTGCTGTTGGAGTTGCTAAAACGGCTTTAGATGAATTTGGAATGGGCGGTACTGGTTTAACTGCTCACACAGGAATTATTAAAAATCCATGGGACAATACAAGAATTTGTGGGGGATCTTCAGCTGGATCTGCTTGTAGTGTGGCTGCGGGTGTTTTTCCATATGCTTTAGGTAGTGATACTGGAGATTCTATTCGTAAACCGGCTGCTTATTGTGGAATTGTAGGCTATAAACCGACTTATGGAATGATTTCAAGATATGGTTTATTTCCATTTGCATCTAGTTTAGATACTTGCGGAGTTTTGACAAGAAGTGTAAGTGATGCGGCGTTGGTAGTTGATGCTATGAAGGGTATAGATGAAAATGATCAAACCTCTTGGGATTCAAGTAGTATAGATTTATTTAAAAATTTGAATAAAAATGTAAAAGAAAAGAAATTATTTTATATAAAAGAAATTGTTGATATTAGTAATTATCCTAATGCAAATGCTGAATTAAAAATACATTTAAATAACTTTAATAATTCAATAGAAAAACTAAAGAATATTGGCGTTATAGTTGATGAGGTATCTATAGATAAAACTCTACTTAGTACAATTCCTAGTGTTTATGTTTGTATTTCTTGTGCGGAGGCTACTAGCAACATGTCTAATTTAACCGGGATTTCTTTTGGCCCTAGAGGAACTGGAGATAATATCATGGATATGATTAAAGATTATAGAACAAAAGGATTTTCACCCCTTATTAAAAGAAGATTTGTAATAGGTTCTTATGTATTACAAAAAGAAAATCAAGAAAGATATTTCTTAAACGCTTGTAGAGTAAGAAGATTGATCGTAAATAAATTTAAAGATTTATTTAATGAATATGATGCATTTATTTTACCGGTTGGTAGTGGAGTTGCTCCTTTAATTAAAGATGTTATGGAACAAGTTTCTGATGATGAATTATCCATTTTAGAAAATCATTTACAAATTGGCAACTTTGGAGGATTTCCATCTATTACAATTCCGAATGGATTTATAAATGGACTTCCGGTTGGGGTTAATATTACAGGTAATTGTTATGATGATCAAACTGTTTTAAATTTGGCATATGCATTAGAATCTGAAATGAATTATAAAGATATGGTAGTAGGTGATAATAATGAATAAGTATAAAGCAGTAATTGGTCTTGAAATGCATTGTGAAATGAATTGTAATACAAAAGTATTTTCAAGTGCTAAAAATGATTTTAGTGAAATACCTAATATAAATGTTAGACCTGTTGATATGGGATTTCCTGGAACTCTTCCTACGGTAAATAAAGAAGCTATTAAAAAAGCCATAATGGCTGCTTTAATACTTAATTGTAAGATACCTGAATATATGTATTTTGATCGAAAGAATTATTATTATCCAGATTTACCTAAAGGATATCAAATTACCCAAATGCATAATCCAGTCGGTGTTAATGGAAAAATAAAAATAGATTTTAATGGAACAACCAAAGAAATCCTTATTCATGATATTCATCTTGAAGAAGATTCTGCTTCGATGGATCATTTTACAGATGTATCTTTAATTAACTATAATAGAGCAGGGGTTCCTTTGCTTGAACTTGTTACTGAGCCTTGTATAGAATCACCTGAAGAAGCCGTTGCTTTTTTGGAAGAGATGAGAAGAATATATCAATATGCTGATATATCTGAGGCTGATACTAAAAAAGGTCAAATAAGATGCGATGTAAATGTTTCTATAATGGATGTAGATTCTAAAGAATTAGGTACAAAAGTTGAAGTTAAAAATGTTAATTCATTTAGTAATGTTTATGAAACTATTAAGTATGAAATTGAAAGACAAAGTAAATTAAAAGATGAAGGAAGATATGATGAAGTAGTACAAGAAACAAGAAGATGGGATGAAGAAAGTTGCACTACAAGAAGAATGCGTACTAAAGCTGATGCAATAGACTATAAATATTTTGTTGAACCTAATATTCCTAAATATAAAATAGAGCAAAGTTGGATTGAAGAAATAGAAAAATGTATTCCAATTCTTCCTAATGAAAGAAAGATTAAATATATAAATGAGTATGGATTAAGTGAATATGACGCTAATATAATTATTAAAACTAAGGAATATGCTGATTATTTTGAAGAATGTGTAAGTTTAGGAATGGATAAAAAAATTGCTGCTAATTATTTAATCGTAAATATAATTGCATACTTAAATAAAGAAGCTGTTAGTTTAAATGAATTTTACTTAAAACCTAAGTTATTAAATCAAATTATTACTGAGTTAGAAAATGGAAATATTTCATCTAAACAAGCTAAAGAAATATTTAATAAGTCTTTAGATGAACAAAAAGAACCTAAAAACTTTATTAGTAAAGATAATACTCAATTATCTGATAGTAATGAACTTGAAAGTATTATAGATAATATATTAAATAATAATACAAGTCAAGTTGAAGCATATAAAAATGGAAAAACTAATCTTTTTGATTACTTTGTGGGTCAAGTAATGAAAGAAACTAGAGGTAAAGCAAATCCAAATTTAACTAAAGAAATATTAAAAGACAAGCTAGATTAATTGCTTGTCTTATTTTGATTCTATATGTTTTTTCGATTTTGATATTAATTGTGAATTAAAGAATTATGATACTGTATAAAAGAAGTAGTTACTATAATAAATAAAATGTTTATATTGAAACAATTATATTTATATTTAAAAATTGCTTATTATTATTGTATTATTATGGAAATGATAAAAAATCTTTTACTTTTTTCTTTATCGTGATATAATTTTAATATACTAAAGGGATGTGTGATATATGTTTGGGAAAATTATATATATTGGAGAGTCTGAAGCTCACGTTGAAAATTTAATTAAAGATGCTAATACAGCAGATTTAATGAATGTAAATGTTGTATTTGAAGATAATAATCAAAGAATACTTGGTGAAGTTCAAGAGTTAAATAGTGATATTATAAAAATAAGATTTCTTGGAGAATATATAAATGGAAAATATATAAATGGGGTTTTAAGAAAACCACTGTTATCATCTAAGATTAGAATGATTACTAAAGATGAATTAACAGAATTAGTTGGAACATATAATGCAAGCAGTTTTATTCTCGGGGAAAGTGCTATATATAAAGGATTTAATATACATCCAAGTATTAATAGTTTATTTTCTAATCATCTAGCTATATTTGGTAATAGTGGATCAGGAAAATCCTGTGGAGTGGCTAGAATTGTCCAAAATTTATTTTCATCTATATATCAAGTACAATATAATGCTAATATCTTTATATTTGATGCATTCGGAGAATATAAAAATGCCTTTGGTAAACTAAATGAAATAAATAGTAATTATTCTTATAAATTTATTACAAGTAATCCTCATGAAGAAAGTGATAAATTACTTAAAATACCAGTTAGTTTATTAACTTTGGATGATATGGCATTATTACTTCAAGCAAGTAATCATGCACAATTACCAATTATAGAAAATACTATTAAACTAGCAAAAATATTTTCTACGAATACTGATGAAGCAAATGATTATAAGAATCATTTAATTGCTAAAGCCTTACTTGCAGTATTATTTAGTAATGAAACTATATCAAGTAAAAAAAATGAAATATTTACTATTATAGAAGTATGTAATACTAAAGAGTTTAATTTTGATACAGTTATCCCTGGACTGGGTTATACTAGAACTTTTAGTGAATGCTTTGAAATTGATTCAAATGGTAATTTTGGTGAATCAGTTTTAATTACTAATTATATATTAAGTAAAATAAATGATAATTTAGATAGTATTAAGGCTCCGGAGAATGCTAGTTATTCATTAAAAGATTTTGCTAAAGCAATGGAATTTACTTTAATTAGTGAAGGCTTTTTACATAATCAAAATCTTCATGATGATGCTGTTATTTTAAGAGTTAGACTTAATACAATCATTAATAGTAAACTAGGGGAGTATTTTTCTAGTGAATATATACCTGTGGAAGATTATATTAAATCATTAATTGATAATGATGGAAAGAAAGCTCAAATTATAAATATTAACTTAGAAGATGTAGATGATATATATGCAAAGGTATTTGTTAAAATTTTTTCAAGAATTATATTTGTCTTTGCTAAAGGTAGTGCTAAAAGAGCCTCAATGCCATTTCATTTATTCTTAGAAGAAGCCCATAGATATATTCAAAAAGATAATGATACATTCTTACTTGGATATAATATATTTGATAGAATAGCTAAAGAAGGAAGAAAATATGGGGTTATGCTTGATATTATTAGCCAAAGACCTGTTGAAATAAGTGATACTGTTATAGCACAATGTAATAACTTTTTAATATTTAAAATGACACATCCTTTGGATATTAAATATATTGGTGAAATGCTTCCAAATATTAGTCAAGATATACTGGATAAACAAAAAGTATTACAACCAGGTACTTGTGTATGTTTTGGAGGAGCATTTAAAATACCTATGATTGTTAAAATGCAAATGCCTAATCCAATGCCTTATAGTAGCAATTGTGATGTATCTAATTGTTGGAAGATGGAAATACCAGAAGGAAATGTTGAAGAATTTATTTAATATAATATAGTAAGAAGTATTTAAAATGATACTTCTTATTTGCTTATTACTGTGGCTTTTTGATAGTGAAATTTGCATTTTTAATGAAAATATGCTATAATTAATATGTACTGTTAAAGGAGAGTATTTTAAATTATGATAAATTATATAAAAACCAATAAGAATAAAATCTTTATTATTATTGGGGTGTTAGTTGGAGTAATAATATTATTGCAACCAAGTGGCACAATACATCAAGAGGTTGAAAACAATGTAGAAAATGGTGTTCCCCTGGAGAACTTAAATAAATTATCTTATGAAGATCAAATTAGTATGACGCTAAAAGAAAAGAAAGATTCTATTAAGTTTTTAGCAGAAACTTTCCAAATTGATGAAAAAGTTTTAATTAATATGTTAAAAGATAATTATGAAAAGTTTGGTTTTAATAAAAATACTAATGATTTTGATAAAATTGTAATTGATTATTTGTTTGAGTTAGAAACTAGAGATAAGACATTATTTAATAATGTAAGAACACATGGTAATAAAGATAAAGATTACATTGTAAAATTAGTTAAATATTTTAGTAATATTTATACAAATGTAGAATTTACAATTGCTGCTGGTATTGCTAATGTTGAATCTGGTTATACTTCAAAATATATGTTAAATAAAAACAATATATTTGGTGGTATGTATAATGGTAATTTAATAGGTTATAAAAATATTGAATATGGTACACTTCAATATATAAAACTATTAAGTGAAGGTTATTTTGGAAAAGGTCTTACAACAGTGGAAGATATAGGAAGAATTTATAATCCAATGTTTAACGAATCTGGTGTAAAAATAGCTAAGCCAACTTGGGTTTATAATGTTAAATTATCAATGGAAAATTTTAGTGATATTGAAGATGTTGACACAACTATACTAAATAATTTGAAAAATAGTTAGTATGACTTGTTTTAAAAAAAATATTTTGATATAATTAAGATACCTAAAGGGTAAATGTCTATGTCAATATAAAACCGACTAGATAGATAATAAGGGAATCTAATTGAATTATGGTGTAGAAGACTTAACCATTAAGTGAGTAAGGATCCTAAAGTAATTCATGTGATGCCCACCTCGCGAGAGCGGGTTTTTATCAATGCATGGCGCCTTTGGGTTTTCTTTTGGAGGAAATTATGTTTGATAGATTAGAATTGCTTATTGGTAAAGAAAATATTGAGAAAATAAGTAAAATAAATGTTTTAATTGTAGGGATCGGTGGAGTAGGTGGAACTGCTTTAGAAGCCTTAGTAAGAAGTGGAGTAAAAAATATTACAATAATAGATAAAGATGTATTTAGTGAAAGTAATTTAAATAGACAGATTCTTTCTACTAGAGATTCTATTGGTTTATATAAAGTAGATGTTGGGATAAATAGATGTAAAAGTATTAATCCTGATGTAAATATTACAGGTTTAAAAATTAATTTAGATGAAAAAAATGTTAATGAATTAGAGTATTTTGATTATATTATAGATGCTTGTGATGATATTAATGCTAAACTTGCTTTGATGCAATATGCAAATAAAAATAATATTAACTTAATTAGTTCTATGGGAACAGGTAAGAGACTTAATCCAAGTAATGTTATAATTACAAGACTTGATAAAACAAGCAATGATCCTTTAGCTAAAAAAATGAGATATGAAGCAAGAAAAAGAGGGCTAAAATTAAATATTCCGGTTGTTTGTTCTAAAGAGGAACCTATAAATAATGATCGTATTATTGCGTCTAGTATTTTTGTTCCTTCAACAGCAGGTTTAATGCTTGCTTATTATATAATAGAAAAAGTAATCAATGACTGATTACTTTTTTGTTATTAAAAATGTTGCTAGAGTATTAGGATCTTCACCATTATATATGATATTGTATATAGTGGTAATCAATTCTATTTCAATACCTTTTTTGCTTAACATTTTATATATTATATCTAAAGTGTTATAACCTTCCACAGTATTATTAACTAAATATTCATTTATTTCTTTTTGATTTTTAGTTTTACCTACGATATATCCAAAACTAAAATTTCTGCTTTTAGTACTTGTACATGTAAGCATTAAATCGCCAACGCCTGCAAAGGATAAAATGGTCTTAGGTTTTCCACCAAATATTTTTATGATATCTTTTATATCATGTAAAGATTCATTAATTAAAAAACTTTGAGTGGAATTACTATATCCTAGGCCACTTAATATTCCTGATGCTATTGCTATAACATTTTTTATAGCTCCACACATTTGAATACCAATTATATCTTTTGATGGTCTTAGTTTTAACGTATCATTAGCTAAAGATTCTAATACATAATCTTTAGCCTTTTTTGTTTTTGATGCTAATGCTAGAGCAACCGGTTCATTATTTAATATGTCAACTGCGAATGTTGGACCAGAAATAACTGCAACATTATTAGTTTTTAAAGTTTTACTTACGATATTTGATAATAACTCTTCCTTTGATTCTTCAATTCCTTTTGATGCTATACATATGGGAATATTATTTTTGTAATAATCTTTCATTTTTTTTGTAACTAAATCGACGTATTTACTAGCTGTTATTATATATATTATATCTGTATTACTTAATACTTCTTCCATACTAGTACTTACTTTTATATTTTTAGGGATACTTGTATCAAAAACGGATTTTATATTTTTAGTTTTTTTGTATTCTTCATAATTTTTTTCATTTTCTGTCCATATAACTATTTTATTTTCACTCTTTTTGGCTAACATTTTGCTTATTGCAAGGCTGTAAACGCCAAGTCCTATAACACTTATTTTCATTTTTCACTCCTCATTTCTTCATGTAATTTATTTAAACTTTTTTCTACTTTATTATCTTTTGGAATATAATATTTCTTGCCAATTAGGTTCTTAGGCATATAATTTTGTTTTACCCAGTCATTTGGATAATTATGTGGATATAAATAATCGGGGCTAGTGGTTTTAATATTATCCGGAACATTACCTGTATTTCCTCTTCTTATATCATTTATAGCAGCATCTAATGCTAAATGTGAGCTATTACTTTTTGGTGATAGTGCCATTTCTACAACTATCTGGCCTAAAGGTATTCTTGCCTCAGGTAATCCCACTAGTTCTGATGCATGGATCGCTGCCATTACTCTTGGACCAATTCCAGGATTAGCCATACCAATATCTTCATATGCAATAACACTTAATCTGCGATAAATGCTATCTAAATCTTCTGCTTCAATTAACCTAGCTAAATAGTGTAAAGAAGCATCAACATCACTTCCGCGAATTGACTTTTGAAGGGCACTTAATACATCATAATGTCCATCATTATCTTTATCATGAAAAAAGACTGGTTTACTATTTATTTTCTTTATTACTTCAATATTAATTTTTTTGTCACTAGAATAATATGCCACTTCAAGTAAATTTAAAGCAAAACGCATGTCGCCACTAGAAAGGGTAGCAATATAATCTAGAGTTTCTTCATCTATCTTAATATCTTTAAAATCTTCTAGTGCTTTTTTTAATCCTTTTACTATATCATCTTTAGTTAATTCGTGTAGTTCGAATATTTGGCATCTACTTCGTATGGCAGGATTAATTTTGTGATATGGGTTAGATGTAGTAAGCCCAATAAGGATTATCGTACCATTTTCAATATATGGTAATAATAAATCTTGTTTATCTTTATTCATTCTATGGATTTCATCAATTATTAAAACCATATCTCCATACATTTTAGCCTCTGCGATAGCACAATCAAAATCACTTTTATTGTTTACTGTGGCATTTAAAAACTTATAATGAATATTAAGTTCATTAACTAAAGCATTGGCTATACTTGTCTTACCAATACCTGGCTTTCCATAAAAAATCATTGAAAAAATTTTCTTGTTTTTTACAAGATTAGAAAGAATTTTGCCTTTACCAATAAGATGGTCTTGGCCAATAATGTCATCTATTTTTTTAGGTCTTAATTTATCTGCTAAAATTTCCATAATATCACATGTTTAATTATAGCACATTTTAAGAAAATTTGGTACAATAAATATAGTTAGGTGGTTGTTTATGAGAAATATTATTGATACTATTAAAGATCCAGATATAATTGATTATTTAGAATACTTAAAGTATGAAAGAAGAGTATCTTTAAATACGATTGATTCTTATGGAGAAAACTTACTTCTTTTAAGTAATAGTGTAAATAAAAATTTAATTAAACTAAAGAAAAATGATATAAAAAAGTTTTTAGATGATATAGATTCTACCCCAAGAACAAAAGCTCATTATTTAACAGTATTTAATTCCTTTTATAAGTATTTGGTATTTATGGATAAAATAGAAAATAATCCCTGTGATGGAATAAAAGCTCCGAAGTTAGAAAAAAAGTTGCCAAATTATTTAACAAGTGAAGAAATAGATAAATTATTTAATATTAGACTTACTAAACCAATTGATTATAGAAATAAGGCAATGTTAGAAATAATTTACGCAACTGGAGCTAGAATTAGTGAAATAACTTCACTTGAATTAAAACAAATCAATTTTGAAGAATGTATAATTAGAGTTACAGGTAAAGGAAAAAAAGATAGAATTATTCCTATCGGAAATACTGCTTTAGAAGCATTAAAGCTATATGTTTATAATTATAGAGCATTTTTGGTAAAAAATGTTACTTGTGATTACGTCTTTTTAAATAAAAATGGGACAAAAATAAGTAGACAAGGTTTCTTTAAGATATTGAAAGATTTAGCTAATAAATCCGGTATAAATAAAGAAATAAGTCCCCATACACTAAGACATTCATTTGCTACAAATCTACTTAATAATGGTGCTGATTTAAGAGTCATTCAAGAACTTTTAGGCCACGAGAATTTAGAAACTACAGAAATATATTCTCATTTACAAAATAAAAAAATAGAGGAAGATTATAGTAATCATCCTCATGCGCATATCTAAAAACTATCTGTAGTTTTCATTACGAGCTTCATTACGTGCATTTGATCTTGCACTGGCTTTACTAGAACTTCTAGCTGTTTTTTTAGCCTTGTTTCTAGCGTTTTCTTTATTCTTGCTCATGTATATATACCTCCCACTATTATTATGGAACAAATATTATTTTTTAATCATATATTTTATGGTAAATTAAGGAAGTGATTTAATTGAAAAAAATCGGCATTACAACTAGAATTTTAACTAATGACATTAATATTGAAATAGAAAAAATACCTCATTCTTTAATAGAAAAAATAGAAAAGCTTGACGTTACTGTTATAATTATACCTTGTGTTAGTGATGTTAGTTTTTATTTAGACTTGTGTGATGGTTTTATTATACCTGGGGGAAATACTTGGAATGGTGTTGATGTTAAAGTATTAAAATATGCGATGAAACACAATAAACCTTTGCTAGGAATATGTGCTGGTATGCAAGCAATTGCTAATATAAATACATTTATGGATCATACAATTAAAGTAGATAGCGATATTAATCATTATGTGCCTAATAAAGAATATGTTCATGAAATTAATATAAATGAAGGAATTTTAAAAGATATAATCGGCAAAAATAAAATATCTGTTAATAGTAGGCATCATGATACAATTATAAATGAAAATTTCTTTAAAGTTGAAGCAAGAAGTGATGATGGTATTATTGAAGCAATAAGTTTAAATGGATATAAATTTATATTCGGAGTTCAATGGCATCCCGAAGACATGGATGATATAGATCAGGATAAATTATTTAAATATTTTATTAGTTTAATTTGATTTTTAATAAACTATGTGATACTATCTAGACAGGGAGACATTTATGAAAACAAAAAACGTACAAAACATTAGCTTGTCTGAGTTATCTTTTATTATTTTTTCTAATCAATTTAGTATTGATTTACAAAAAGATGCTTACGAAGAATTAAAAAGAAGATTTTCTAAAAAAACATTTAGTTTAGAAGCATTCTTAGAATATGAAAAAGCTACAATCGAAAAAAGAGGAAGCAATATTAATGATTATTTAATATCGGATAGTGCATCTATAAGCTTACTTTTAAGATTATACTTTTCAATGGTTTATAAAAAAGAATTATTTCAACATGGCAATTTACTATTTAGTGAAAATTTATTATGTCATAGTGATGGAGAAAATACCTTTTTTGTTAAAGCTTTAAGATATGAATTAAGAAGGCTAGAAAACACTAAGAGTCCATTCTTATCTTCTTCTGAATGTGAAGTATTAGAAAAAGTAATGGAAGCTTTAAATGAAAGAATAAATAAGAAACAACCAATTTGGTATGAATCATCGTTAACTGAATGTACTTGGGATATTATGACAGACTCTTTGATAACTATAATTCCTGTAATTAGTTATTTATCAGTTTACAACTTTCTTTTGCAAGATTTAACTAAATTAACACCGCAAAAAAGAGCTATTATGAAATCAATGAAAACAGCAACTGTTGATCATTCAATTTTCCATAACGAAGAATTAAAACGAAATTTAGTAAGATAACTTGAATATAATTAAGTGGTGATATGATGCAAAATATTATAATTCCACTTATATTATCTACATTAGCTGGTCTATCAACGTTAATCGGAGCTATTCCAATATTTTTTAAAATTAAAGAGAAGAACTTAAATAAATTTATAAGTTTTTGTCTTTCTTTTTCTATTGCAATAATGATTTCTATAAGTATTTTAGATTTAATTCCAACATCATTTTTTGAAATAGTTAACTTCTATGGAATTGGAAAGACTTTAATAATTTTATTAATAGCATTTATTATTAGTTATATAATTATTACATATCTAAGTTCCTTAGTAGAAAAAGAAAGCAAAGGTATTGATTTATATAAACTAGGTATTTTAAACATGATTGTTTTAATTCTTCATAATTTACCGGAAGGTATTGCAACATTTTTAAGTAGTTATCATAGTATTGATTTAGGTTTAAGACTATCGATTGCCATTATGCTTCATAATATTCCTGAAGGAATTTCTATTGCAGTACCAATTTATTATGCAACCGGTAGTAGAAAAAACGCAATAAAATCAACTTTAATATCCGGATTATCTGAACCTTTAGGTGCCATTTTAGCTTTTGTATTTTTAAAAAAATTTGTATCAGAACTTATGATAAGTATAGTCCTAATTGTAGTAGCAGGGCTTATGATTACTTTATCGATACAAGAAATGCTTCCTAGAGCGTTAAAATATAAAGAAAATATGTGGATTTATTTAGGACTTATCACAGGAACAATTCTAGTAATAGTAAATGTAATTATTAGTTAAAATCTGTTGATACACCAAAAGAGTGGGGGAGAGTATTTACTTTTATGTTTGTCTGTGTTAAACTCAAAAAGTAAGGATGTGTTTTTATGGGACTAAATATTGATTATGAAGCAATCGCAAATTATATAATTATAATCGGAGCAATAATAATATTTGTTACAATTATAAAATCTATATTACCAATTTTAACATACAATGAACTTAAAAAACAAAGAAAATTATTAGAACAAATTAGTAAAGATGTTTCAGATATAAAAGATAGATATTTGTAATAGATGTTTTAAATATTTATAATTAAAATTCATACATAAATATTTATAATTAATTTTTGATAACTAAGTTAACATAATATATATTATTTTGTATTTTATTTTTGGGGATTTAACATTAATTCTTATCCTTTAACTACTAATTAATTTGATTTTTGATGCTTGCCTTTCTATAATATTTAACAATCATATGATAATGCTTGGAAACAGAAATTTAAAATTTTTATAAGAATAATTTTTTTAAATAAATTTATTTTGTTATTTAAAAATTTTTTTTATTATAACCTTATTTATATTATTAATAATGATAATATACGCGCATTTATAACCTTATATTTATTATAAATAAGGATATATGCACTTGTGTATGTGGATAGAAAACAAAGTCCCCTATTTACCATAATTAAGTGGTAGGGGACTTGTATTATTATTTTTTAGAAATAGAAGTAAATAGTATTGCTATTATAATCATTAATATTAAGTCTACTAATAATTTACTTACAAATAGATTTATGTTTAATAAATTATATAAAATATAAATAAAGAAACAAGATAATATTACTCTGAAGATTTTTTTTAGTAAAAACAAGATATTTCTAGAAACAAGATTATATTTGTATATACAATTATAGTTGATTATTATATGTAGTACTATCCCTACTCCTTCGGATATTAAATTTGCAAAAATGATTCCTTCTAAATCGTTTGTTGATGATCTTAAATAAAATATTATCATAAATAATATATAACTTATTAGATATGGTATGATTGATTTAAAGATATATGGTATTAGACCTTTTAGATAGGGGAGCATTTTAAAACTATCCTTCCCTACTCTATTCGTGTTTTTTCGCCAAATTGTGTTAATTTCATTTTCTTTTAAAGCAATATTTTCTGTTATTGCAGTTATCATGTAATTATTATCATTTTTTAAGTTGCATAAAAGATTATTAAATAATTTAATATTTATTGCTTTTATTTCTGGTAAAACAGATTTAAAATTAGTATTAAATAATGTATTAAATATTTTGTTTATTATATCTTTTCTCATGCTATTGTTTTCGTTAGAACCAAGTATTATTGTATCTTCATGATTAATTGCATCTAAAGCACATTTTGCAACATCATCATTATCAATGTTGTTAATATTGTCTATGAAAACTATTGATTTAATATTTAATTTTTGTTTATTAATATAGTTATTAATTTGGTCTAAATAATCATAATTTCTTCCATTGAAAATCGGATAATTACTTTTTATATCACAGTTGTTTTTATTGCAAATAACAATATTTTCAAAAATTTCATGAGTTGGCTTTAATTGTTTTTCAAAATCAATAATACTTTCATTATAATAATTTACCACTAATAAAATTTCTTTATTCATTTATTAACACCATTATTATTTTATCACTATCCACATATAATGTCAAAAATTTATAAGCAAAAAAAGCATTTATCAAAAATGCTTTTAGAATTCAAAATTGTCCAAATTATAATTGCTATTGTCTTCTATATCACCAAAATCATAATCGTCTTCTGAATAATTAGGTTCATCAACATCACCAATAATACTTGAAATATCTTTAAAGAAATCAAATGCTTTAAGTTTACTATATAAATTTAACATAATAGTACTTGTTTCTGAATCAGCTAATTGTTCAAAATCTTTGGCATTTGTAATATCACTTTTTGTAATTTTGTTTTTGCCATATTCCATTTTATTAGTGAAATCTATTACTATATTTTCGTTATTGTAAGTTACATCAATCTTTCCAGTTGCATCAGATTTATTGTTTTTAGAATCTTCCTTTACTTTGACATTACAATTAACTTTTACTCCTTCAATATCGATGTTCGCTGTTATTGTTGAATTTTTCTTATCATTTTGTAACGCTAACTCTATAATTGAGTTTTCAACATTTGCTGCTAATCCTATTTTTTTATTACTTACTTCAATACTTATTTTGTTTGTTCCTTCGGTTATTGTTATAACGTCGTCTTTACATTCTAAATATAATTCTGTATCTTCTCCAACAATTTTATATTTATTTTTTTCAACTTTTGTACCTTCTAGTTTGCTTCCTTCAACATCTAATACAAATGATTGAACTTCGTTTGTTAAAGCTTTTATGGTTATTTCAAACACAATATTTATTGGACTATCTTTTAAACTATCTAAAATTGATGTATCATTTTCTAAATATGACATTATAATTTTATCATTTTTAACTAATTCAATAAATTTATCTATTACTTTATTGTAATTTTTTTCATTTATTTCATATGTATATGTTATATTTAGTCCACTAGTTTTTGTATTCATATTTGCTTGTTCTATTGCACTTGCTACATATTTAACAATATTTTTCATTGAATTTTCAAGATCATTAATATTTGAAAAATTCTTAACCATATCAACATATTCTTTGGTATTTGCAAAAATGTTTTCATCTAAAGTTGTATAAAGCGGACTATCAAAAATATCTTTACTATTTAAATAGATTTTGTTGTTATTGTAAACAACAGTTCCTTTTATACTTTCGTTGTTTTGTTTTAATCCTAAATCTAAACTTAAGTAATTATCATTTATATTTGACTTTTCATTCAAATTTATTTGTAGATTATTTAATGACTTTAATGTTGTGGATGATGTTGTTAATGTAATATTTGTATCATTAATCATATCATACTTATCGAAGTTATCAATTAAATCATCGTTTATTGATAAAACTTCAAAAGACTTGTCAATAGATGCAATTATATTTTTAGCATTTTTGTTTAAGAAACTTTTAGCGTTATATGTACTCTTTATATAAACAAAGCCTCCTACAACGATGAGTAAAACTACTATAGCAATAACTAATCCTATTATTAATCCTTTATTTTTCTTTTTAACAGAATTATTAACTATGTTGTTATTTGAATTTATGTTATTTTGAGTATTTGGATCTACTCCTGGGTAGTTAGATCCAACCATATTATTGTTGGCATTTTGATTCGTTGTTCCAGCCTCACTTGTATTAATTGTTTCAGCTGGTTGATTAGTTCCCATTTGACTTATGTTATTGTTTAAATCATTGTTTAAATTTGGCGTTTCTATAGGTTCACCGGTGTTTAATTGCTCCACATTTTGTTGACTAGTATTTAATCCATTCACACTATTTTCTGAAACCCCGCTGTCCCCCAAATTGTTTTCTAAATTATCATTCATTTTTATCCCTCACTACTTTCATTCTATTATAAGAATATCATTTTATTAAAATAATGTCTATAAAAAAATAAAATAAAGGTAAAAATCACCTTTATTTTACATATTTTTTAAAATTTTTAAATTCTGGAGCATCTTCAAGATCAGTTTGAGCTAAATCTTGCAATAATGCTTTTTGCTTTCTATCAAGTTTAGTTGGAGTAATAATATTTACCACAGCATACATATCACCTTTGCTGATTTTATTTGGTAATTTTATTCCTTTTCCCTTAATTTTTAACTTAGTATAGTTTTGTGTTCCAGCTTTTATCTCTAATATAATATTGCCATAAAGGGTTGGTATTTCCTTTTTACAACCTAGGGCAGCATCCGTTATAGTTACTGGAACTTCCAAATAAATATCTGCTCCGTCTCTTTCAAATAGAGGATGTTCTTTAATTTTAAATTCTAGGAAAACATCTCCGTTTGGTCCTCCGTTTACTCCGGCATTACCCTTGCCGCTTAATCTTAGTTGATATCCTTCATCAACACCTTCAGGAATAGTTACAGTTAATGTTTTAACTTTTTCAACAATTCCTTTTCCACGACATTCGTCACAAACCGTTGCATAAGTTTTACCTAAGCCTTTACAATCTGGGCATGTTTTTTGAGTTTGCATGTATCCAAATATAGTTTGGGCTTGTTCTAATACTTTGCCTGCCCCACCACAAGTTCTACATGTTGATTCGTTAAATCCGCCTTTACCTTTACATTTTGAACATTCACTTGTAAGATTTAATTTAACATCTTTTTCACATCCAAAGGCTGCTTCTTCAAAAGTAAGATTTAATATTACTCTTATATCTTCGCCCTTTCTAGCTCTATTGCTTGATTTTGAACCTCTGCCGAATCCGGAAAAGCTTGAAAAGCCTCCGCCAAATAAGTCTCCGAGAATATCTTCAAGATCAATGTCTCCCATATTAAAACCTTGGAATCCTGATGCTCCACCTGCACCTCCACCATTTTGAAACGCCGCATGACCGAATTGATCATATTGGCGCCTTTTCGTAGCATCGGATAAAACTGCATATGCTTCACCAATTTCTTTAAATTTTTCTTCTGCCCCCGGTTCTTTATTTATATCGGGATGATATTGTTTAGCTAATTTTCTAAAAGCTCTTTTTATTTCTTCATCAGTGGCAGTTTTACTGACCCCTAAGACTTCATAATAATCTTTTTTATTCATTTTTTACTCCTTTCCTGTGATAGTTATATCGTATAGTAAAAGTGATGGTGTTCTAACACTTAAACTAAAATTGGATAAATCACTACCAACTTCTAAAACATTTGAAAATACTTCAAAAAGATTCGTTGATAATATAATCATATTTAAACCTTTTGTTACTTTTCCGTTTTCTACAAGTAAACCTTCTGCTTGAACTGATATGTTTCCAGTTTTTAAATCTACTCCAGAATGAAATCCAAAGGCTTCATCAATGATAATCCCATTATCAAGTTCTTTTATTAGTTCTTCATACGATTTATTACCACATTCTATATATAAATTATTGACTCCATTTGCATTACCAGTTGCTTCTTTATTTAATTTAATAGCATACTCAATATTATTTATTTCTTTTTTAAATACACCATTTTCTACTAATGCTTGATGAGTCTTTAATGTTCCTTCACTATCAAAATTGGCATTTAATATTCCTTTTGGAGAATCCTCAACAATATTTATTTTATCACTAAATATTTTACTATTTAATTTGCCAGATAATACTGACTCATTTAAAAATATATTTTTACTTTGAAATGAATCTTTAAATGTAAATAATATACTTTCTACGACATTGTTAGTAAGTAATACTTTGTACTTATTCGTAGTAACTGACTTACTATCTAATTTAATTAATAAGTATTCTAATTTTTTCAATAAGTATTCTTTAAACTCGCTAAAATCATATTTTTTTGTATAATAACCTATATATAATACTCTAGTTATATCATCTTTATTTACTGTTATAGCGACTCCATAAGCATTAAAATATGTTTCATCTTCCATATTACAATTATTTATTAAATTAGTAATATAATTTCCACGTTCAGTATGAGTATAATCTGCTTCAATAGATTTTATACAAGAATACTTTTTCTTTAAATCATTTAATGATAATAAATCTTCTTTTACTTTACTATAATCGATTATCTCTTTTTTTCTTAATTTATTTTTTATATTACCAGTGCATAGTCTATTAGAATTTTTATTGTCTGATGTTTTAAATATATCTTCCAAAGTGTTTATTAACTCTTCAGAATTTTTAATACTTTCAGTAACAATCTTAACACATCTATTATCCCTGATAGCTTTAATTATATATTTTGATACATTGGTTATTTGAAATAATTTAATTTTATCATTTAATGTACTTATGTCTGTGCTGTTATGTTTTTCTTTAAATATCTCAATATCTATGTTATGTTTTTTACCAATTTCAATTAATTTATTCATCTTTTTCACCTCCGACAAGAATATGGCCAACTTTTATGCGAGGCATACCGACATTTACGGGTACAGACCCACTGATTGAACCACACATTCCTTGTCCAAGCGCTAGGTTATCTCCGACCATCTCTACACTTTGTAATATATCTTTACAATTACCAATTAAACTAGCAGACTTAACACATTCAGCTATTTTACCATCACGAATCATATACGCTAAATCACAAGCAAAGTTAAAATCTCCGGTTTCGGGTGATACACATCCTCCGCCCATTTTTTTGGCATAAAGGCCTAATTTTATATCTTTTATCATTTCTTCAAAAGTATCTGTTCCTTTTTCAAGATAGGTATTATTCATTCTAGATGTCGGGGCATATATATAACTTTCTCTTCTGCTACTTCCGGTTGGTTGCATTTTCATCTTACGATTGTTTATTTCATCAATTAAGTATCCAGTTAATACTCCTTTATCAATTAACTTATTAATCTTTGTTTCTCTACCTTCGTCATCAATCTTACTTGATCCCCATTCATTATATAATGTTCCATCATCAATAATACTTACTTTTTCACTTGCTATTTTGTTACCTAAATCATGACTTAAAACTGATATTTTATCTGCTACAGATGTTGCTTCCATTGCATGTCCGCAGGCTTCGTGAAATATTACCCCACCAAAACCATTTTCGATAATAACTGGCATTTCTCCACCAACACAAGGTTTAGCATATAATTTATCAAGACCTTCTTTTACTAGGTTATTTATTACTTCATCATAATTTATTTCGTCTAGTAAATCTAAGCTAATTGTTTTGCCATATGAATATGCTATGTTACATGATTTATCATTATCTTTTAAGCTAATTGTTATATATAATCTAGTTCTTTCTCTTTCTTCTTTTTTATATAAACCGTTTTCACGAGCAATGGTTACGTTTTGTTTAACATTTTGCAAATTTAAACTTACTTGATTAATTCTTTCATCTTTAATTCTTATTTTTTTATCTAAGCTATTAAATAATTTTTTTATGTCTTCATTTGTATAATGAGTTTTATAATTATTTTTATATTTTTTTATTCTATTTAGGGATACATAATCATATATTGATTTTCCATTAACGTTTTCTTTTAAAGAATTTATGATTGAATTAATATTTTTATTGCTAAAATCGTTAGTAGCAGCATAATAAACATTATTTTCCTTAGCTAATCTAAGACCTAGTCCACTGCTATAGTTAACGCTATATCCATCTAAGTTGCTATCAACATAGTTATATATTGTAGTTTTTTTATCTTCAAGGAATATTTCTGCAAAGTCCCCACCAGTTGATAACATATTTTCAAGCATTCTTTCAAGATTTTCTTTTTTCATCTGTGCTCCTTATTACGGTCAAAAAGAGAGTATAAGACGCTCTCTTTTTACCAATTTATATTTTATTATTTTTCTTCGTATGTGGCATCTTCAACTTTTTCATGGTCATTATCATTACCACTATTTGTTTCAGTATTATTTGCATTATCTTTAGCTGCTTGTTCATATACTTTAGCTGCTAAATCCATAGCTACTTTATTTAATTCTTCGCTAGTTTTTTTAATTTCTTCAATATCAGTTCCTTCTAAGGCTTTCTTAGCTGCTTCTAGTTTTTCTTCAGCGTTCTTTTTGTCGTCTTCGGATACTTTATCGCCTAGATCAGATAGAGCTTTTTCAGTAGCAAATACAATACTATCAGAATTATTTCTTACTTCAGCTTCTTCTTTTCTCTTTTCATCAGCTTCTTTATTTGCTTCAGCTTCTTTCATCATTTTATCAATTTCTTCATCAGATAGATTGGTTGATGATGTAATTGTAATTGATTGTTCTTTATTTGTACCTAAATCTTTAGCAGTAACATTAACAATACCATTAGCATCAATATCAAATTTAACTTCAATTTGAGGAACTCCTCTTCTTGCTGGAGGCAAATTAGTTAATTGGAAGTTTCCAAGTGTCTTGTTATCGTTAGCCATTGGTCTTTCACCTTGTAATACATGAATATCAACAGCTGGTTGATTATCTACAGCAGTAGAGAATACTTGAGATTTACTTGTTGGAATTGTTGTATTTCTTGGAATTAATACTGTCATAACATTTCCTAGAGTTTCAATACCAAGTGATAATGGTGTAACATCAAGTAGTACGATGTCATCAACTTCACCAGTAAGTACTCCACCTTGAATAGCTGCACCCATGGCAACTACTTCATCTGGGTTAACACTCTTGTTAGGTTCTTGTCCAAGTTCTTTTTTAACAAGTTCTTGAATATATGGAATACGACTTGATCCACCAACTAATATTACTTTATTAATATCTTTAGCAGTCATATTAGCATCTTTTAAAGCTTTTCTAACTGGTTCAAGTGTTGAATCAAATAAATCACGACATAAGTCTTCAAATTTGGCTTTTGTTAAAGTCATATCTAAATGAACTGGACCTTCATCGTTTTGTGCAATAAATGGTAAGCTAATTTGAGTTGTCGTCATACTTGATAAGTCTTTCTTAGCTTTTTCAGCTGCATCTTTAATTCTTTGCATTGCCATAGTATCTTTACTTAAATCAATACCATGTTCTTTTTTGAATTCACTTACTAAATAATCAGTAACTCTTGCATCGAAGTCATCTCCACCTAGACGATTATTACCGCTTGTTGCTTTAACTTCAAACACACCATCACCTAGTTCTAGAATTGAAACATCGAATGTTCCTCCACCTAAGTCATAAACTAAAATAGTTTGTAATTTATCTTGTTTATCAAGACCATATGCAAGTGCTGCTGCTGTTGGTTCATTGATAATTCTTTCTACTTCTAATCCTGCAATTTTACCAGCATTTTTAGTAGCTTGTCTTTCAGCATCGTTAAAATATGCTGGAACTGTAATAACTGCTTTAGTTACTTTTTCTCCAAGATAACTTTCAGCATCTTTCTTTAGTTTTCCTAGTATCTTAGCACTAATTTCTTCTGGAGTCCATTTCTTTCCCCCAGCTTCTACTTTTTCACTAGTACCCATTTTTCTTTTAATTGAAGAAATGGTATTTTTAACATTAGTTACGGCTTGTCTTTTTGCAACTTCTCCTACTAATTCTTCATCTCCTTTAAATGCTACTACTGATGGAGTTGTTCTATTTCCTTCAGCATTAGCTATAACCTTTGGTTCTCCCCCTTCAAGTACTGCAACACATGAATTTGTAGTACCTAAGTCAATACCTATAATTTTACTCATATTTAATCATTCCTTTCTTTTCTTTTACTTGAGCTTAATTATTCATTTACTTTTACCATTGCTACCCTTATAACTTTATCTTTATAAGTGTAACCTTTTTGTAGTACTTCAAGTACTACATTACTTGGTAATTCTTTATTACTATCTGTAAGAACTGCTTCCATTTTATTTGGATCAAATTCTAGTCCCTTACAGTCTATTTCTTTTACTTCTAATTCATTTAATATACTTACTAAATTAGTATAAATCATTTTAAATCCACTTAAGAATTTAGAAACTTCATCAGATAAATCTCGATCATCAAGCATTATTGCTCTTTCAAAATTATCAACGATTGGTAATATCTTTGTAATTAATTTTTCACCATCATATTTGCAAAGTTTACTAATTTCTTCATCATTTCTTCTTTTCATATTTTGCATTTCCGCCATTACTCTAAGAAGTTTTTCATTTAATTTAGCATTTTCTTCTGCTAATTTATTATTTGTTTCATTTTTAATTTTGTTAGGTTCTTTCTTTTTTACACTTTTAACTTTTTGTTTACCTTTAATCTTTTTTTCTTCCATTATTTATCCTTTCTACTATCAAGTTCTTCATCAATATATTCAAGAAGTCCCACAATTTTTTGATAATCCATTCTCTTTGGACCTATTACTGCAATTGTGCCTTCTTCACCATTAATATGATATTTTTTTCTAATAATAGTTACATTTGAATCAAATTCAGTCTCTTCGCCAATATAAACCTTAATCTCATCCTCATTACTATTTTCTTCCATCTTAGTAATAAGATTTTTATCTTCTAGTTTATTAGCTAATCTTTTTAATTCAGTTATATCACTGTATTCTGGCTGTTCAAATATCTTTGTTTTTCCTGTAACATGAATATTACTATTATTAGCTACAAAATCATTAAAGGCATTATAGAATATACTATATACTGTTTCATATTGTTTTATTTGAGTTTTAATAATTGGTTTTACTTCTAATTCAAGTCTTTTACTTACTTCATTTATTGGTGTTCCTACAAGCATTTTATTTATTATTTCGCTTGTTTTTACCACTTCTTTAACATTAATTGTATTTGGTAAAGTAAACATCTTATTTTCAACATTTCCTTTATCGGTACATACAACTGCTACGACTTGATTATTTCCTAAATCAATTATATTAATTTGTAATAATGAATTATCACTACTACTTTTACCTAAAACAACACTCGTATAATTTGTTATATCACTTATGATATCCATACATTTATTTATAGCATCACTAAGTTCTATATCAGTATTTGCAAATATTCTTTGTAATTGAAGCATTTCACTACCAGTAAGTTTTTCAGGTTCCATTAAATTTTTTACATAATATTTATAACCTTCTTCACTAGGTATACGACCAGATGATATATGATTCTTTTCTAGATATCCCATTTCTTCAAGCAGAGCCATTTCATTTCTAATCGTTGCGCTAGATAAATTGAACATATCACATAAAGCTTTTGACCCAACAGGTCTTACTGTTTTAATGTAAGTCTCTACAATTACTTTTAAGAGATTGTTTTTACGTTCATCCATAATATTACCTCTTTTAGCACTCTTTATTTACCAGTGCTAATATCATTATAATATTATGCTTAGCACTTGTCAATATATAACTGCTAATTTTTGAATATTTTTGTCAAATTAATTTTACATAAATAAAAATTAATGATATAATCTTTAGGAAAGAAGGAAAAACTATGGAATATAATAAAATTAAAAACGCTGATAAAATAATTGCAGAAAGTAAATTTTTTGTTAAAGATCCTTATAAATATAAAAATAAATGGCATGACTTATTCGGTAATAAAAATTCTATTTCTTTAGAACTTGGAATGGGACGTGGAGATTTTATCATAAACATGGCAAAAAAATATCCAAATGTAAACTTTATTGGACTTGAACTTTATCCATCACAAATGGTAATGGCTACTGAAAAATTAAAATCAGAAAAAATAACTAATTTAAAGCTTATTAATGATGATGCTAGAAACATTGATAAAATTTTTGGAAAAGAAATATCTACCATATATTTGACTTTTTCAGAACCATGGCCAAAAGGAATTGATGAAAAAAACAGATTTACTCACATAAGTTATTTAAAACTTTATGATAAGATTTTCAAGAAGAACAAGCACATTATTTTAAAAACCGACAACAAAGGTTTATTTGCTTATTCATTAGAAACTTTATCACAATATTGGTACACTTTTAATAAGGTAAGCCTAGATTTACATCATGATGAAAGACAAATAAGTAATATCATGACTGATTTTGAAAAACAATATGAAAAAGAAGGTAGACCAATCTACTATGTAGATGCTACATTTGATGAATAAAACAATAATGAAGAAACTTGCTTAAATTTTCAAAAAAACTAAAATATCTGTGTTACCTAGTCGTAACATTTTTTTCTGTTTCATTGAAATCTATACTTCTTTGCAGATCAATTTTGGATGGTCGCTACCTCACTTTTTTATTTTGTTCTTATTTTTTCAAATATCTGTCGAATAAATCATTAATTTATATATTTTACAAGAGTCCATTGCATTGTTCTTTTAAACAAGAGAACTCTAAATATCGTTTGACCATAGACTTGTTTCTTGTAATTTACAAGTGACAAGTATTTTGATTTTACTTTAAATCTATTATAATAATAAAAATTAATATTTTTTTATCATTACTTAATTTTGCCATATAAAAACCCCGTTTCTTTTTTGCCCAAGAAACGGGGTTGATATCAGTTACAAGTTTTATTTTTTATTTCTTTCTAATTTTATTCCATTTGGATCTTTTCTAGTAATTTGAGTTTCTCCACATTTTGTGCATGTTCCATACCAGAATGGAGACTTACCATTTTCGCCTTCCATTTTATGCCATTTACTAATACTATGCCCAATTTTAGGACAAAGACTTTTATTAGTTTCAAGCTTTTGCTTTGCGGATTCAATTGTTCTACCAATAGATTCAATTGCTAAATTTCTAGCATTTTCAGGCATATCCATTAATTCTTTGATGAATTTATGATATCTCATAAATTCAAAATAAGTTTGATAATCCCAAGTTAATTCATAGAAGCTAGCATGTGATTCATCATAAAGACTTGAAGAATCTGTTATATAAATTAAGTAATCAGCCGAAAAACTTTTAAAAGCATCATTTCCAAGTAATTCTTTAATTAAAGTATAACCTTTATCACATTCACCCCAGAAACGATCCATAAACTTTATTTTGCAAAATCCCTCTTGCAAATTTGTTTCTTTTCTAAATTCCTTTAATACTATTCTAAATAATTTTCTTTTTTTATCAGATATTTCTCTGTTATCTTTTTTATTTATTGTATTGTGTGAAAAGAATTCACTTAAAAGAAATAATTCATTATCATATTTCATAAACCCTCCGTATTTAAAAAAAGCGAATACTTATGCTTCGTATACGCTTACCTTTTTCTTATTCTTTCCTAGTCTTTCATATTTAACAACACCAGTTACTTTTGCAAATAATGTGTCATCTTTACCAATTCCAACATTTGTACCTGGATAAATTCTTGTACCTCTTTGACGATAAAGGATTGATCCAGCTGATACTGTCTCACCATCTGCAGCTTTAGCACCAAGTCTACGACCTGCTGAGTCTCTACCATTTTTAGTAGAACCTTGAGCCTTAACATGAGCAAATAATTGGATATTTAACTTCATGAAATTCATTATATTTCCTCCTTAATTATTTTAATATTTTTTTTGTATGTCGATGCAAGTTCTTCAAGCATCATAAGCATATTTTCTATTGTTAATGTAATATTATCATCATTACTTAATATTTCAATTGTTAATTTATCTTTCTCTTCTTTATATTTAATACTTTCTTTATTAAATCTTAAACATAAATTAATACTCGTAATAACAATTGATGATACTGATGCACACACAATATCTTTTCCAAAATCATCATATCCTGCATGTCCAGTTATAATAATGATATTATTTTTGATATTAACTTTTATCATTAACCAATTTTCTTAACAACTAATTTAGTATATGGTTGTCTATGACCTTGAGTCTTACGATATTTTTTCTTAGGTCTGTATTTAAACACTTTAATCTTTTTATTTTTTCCATGTTTTTCAACAGTACATACAACTTTCGCATCAACATATGGGTTTCCAGCTTTACCATCCGCAAATAAAACTTTGTCAAATGTAACATCGCTTCCTACTTCTGCATCTAATTTTTCAACAAAAATAGTATCCCCAACAGAAACATAATATTGTTTTCCACCAGTTTCAAATATAGCTTTCATTTCATACCTCCTTATATTTTTTGAAGTCGCGCCATTAAGGTAACTACTAGTTTTATAACCTTTTCTGTGCGGTTTTTTAAGAAATTACTTAAAAACATATTAATTTTATCAAAAATACTTGTATTTGTCAAACCTTTCTTCTAGTTTTTTAGCTTCACTTACTATTTTTTCATCTTCTTTAAAATATTGATATGTATCTAGTTTTAATATATCTAAATTTCCCTTTTTAGTACTTATGTAATTGAATTTATATTTTTTTAAATATCTTTCAAGTAAAAATTTATTGTAAATAAATTTATATTCTTTAATAGAATAATATATTTTATATATAAATATACCTATTATCAAATAATTATTTATACTATACTTATAATTAATTATTACATATAAAAAAACAGATATAATACTTATTATAATGTATAAAACATATGATTTTTTAAATGAAAAAAACTTATTTAAAATACTTTTAACTATAATGCTTCCATCTAAAGGAATAATGGGAATCAAATTAAATAACATGATACTATAATTATATTTTAAAAACAATTCATAATCATGAATAGAAAATAACTTTACTATAAATATTAATATTATTTGCATAAATATTCCAGCAAAAGCTAGAATTAATTCTTTGCTCGGATTAGTATTTATATCTTTTTCTATTTTAGTTATACCACCAAAAGGATATATTGTTATATTACTTATTTTATATTTAAAAAATAAACATACTAAAACATGTCCTAGTTCATGGAATAAAACAATAAACATTATAATTAAGCCTATTCTTATATATCCACATAAAAGTAAGATTAAAAGAATGAAAATAGCACTATAATCCAGTTTGATAATCTTCATATTTTAGAAAATTATTATCTTTCTTAATAACTAAATAAAGTAAATCACTATTTGTTTCACCAATTAATTTATCTTTTTCGACATAATCATATAATTTAACTGAGACATTAGTTAAATTTCCATACCAAATATCTACCCCATCTATCCCTTGGATAATAACAGTATTTTTATAATCATCTTTTTCTCCGCAATAGACTACTATCCCACTTTGAAGACTATTTATTAAAGTGTTCGTGGTTAAAGTTAAGACTTCACCATCTTTATAATTTTCAATATTTTTATAAACTAAATGACCCTTTATAACCATTTTATTATTATCATCCTTAGGTAATACTTCTCCGAATAGTTCTTCATACCAACCTTTTATTTTGGTAAAAGGTAGACTTTCTGTTAAGACATATTCTTTATATAATAATAAATTTTTATCATTTATATTAGTAAATATTATACTAGATAAAAAAAATATTATGGCAAGTAAAAACTTGGATATAAAATTTTTAATACTTTTTTTATTAACATTAAAACTTTTTTTATTTCTTCTTTTTTTAGCATCACTTATATATTCGTCCATTATCTCACCTGTATAATTTTATGCTTTTGGTATCTTTCATATAACATAAAAGAATAAATATACTATTTATAATAAACATATTAAAAAAGATATTTTTAAAATTGTATAGACTAGAAAATATATTATAGTAGATAAAAACTGTTGTTATATTAAATAAATAATAATTTATAATATTATAATAATTTATCTTAATTACTTTATGTAATATGTATAATAAAATAATAAATATAGTATTAAGAAAATATGTATGAATAATAAATATATCTATAAATAAACCCGTTGCAATATTATAAATTATACTTTTATTATTAATATTTGATAGAAAGAAAAATGATTTATAGGGAGTAAAATTATATATTAGGCAATCTAGAAAAACATTAATCATGATTACTCCTTATAAACAAATAGTCTAATTTTTCTAATCTATTATTTATGTTTACTTCAACCACTTTTTCTATTTCTGTATTATTTAAATTAATACTTTTTACTTTGCCTATATAAATATTATCTGGTAAATTACCAAGTCCAGATGTATATATTTCATCATCAACATTTACCTTTTCATAATTATTTATATTGGTAACTACCAAAGTATTATTAATGGTTTTAAGAATACCTATAGCATCATTTATTTTAACAGATATATTACTATTTTTATTGGTTATTAATGTTACAATAGAATAATAATCATAGGTTTTAGTTACAATTCCTATAAGACCATCATTATTTAAAACAACATCGTTTACAAAAACATTATTTTTAAATCCTTTATAAATAGTTAGAGTATCAGAATATTCATAAACATTACGATATTTAACTCTGCTTACTTGTAAATCTAAATCATCGTTAAACTCTATATTATTTATCTTCTTGATATTATCTAGTTCATCTTTTAAATATTTATCATAATTTAATTCAATATTTTTAGTATCTAAATTAGGATTTATGGCAATTAAAAATCTATTTATACTTCCTGAGAATATAAATAATAAAAATATTATTAGTAATAAAATGTAATCTTTATATTTTTTTATCATACTTTTATTATGGATAAAATTAATTAATATATGATGAAAAAATATTTAAAATACTATTGTTAACATTATTTATTACTTCTTCTTTATTACTTTTTAAAATTATTGATTCATAATTACTTATTTTTTCAATAAAATCTTTATTTATTCTTATTTCTTTTTCATAGTATTCTATCTCACTATTTTGATATATTGATTCTAATTTTAATTTTGTTTCTTCGTGATAACTTATAGCAATGATTACTCTATAATAGTCATTATCTTTATAAATTAGGCTTGATGGAAAAGTTTCAGAAAAAGCTGAAGCGTTATTGTAGTTTTTAAATACTCCGACTTGAAAAAGGGTTACAACTTCTTCTTTTTTGGATATAGCACGAACCTCTTTATTAATATCATAATAAAAAAGATAAGCTAATAAACCACCGAATATAATTGCTACTCCAAGAATTTTTAAATACTTTTTCATATCATCACCAAATTTATACTAGCACAAAAAATGAAAAAAAATTGTCATATTATAAGGTGTATGCTATAATATGAAGAAAAAAGGAGATTTGTATGACAGAAACTATAATACCAAAGATGAATTTAAGAGTTATTATTGATAAGGATACAATAAAAGTTAAGGATGTAAATGAAGTTGTTTTGTATTTTCATAAAGGTAAATTTATTTTTAAATGGTTAGATGATGAAAATTTTGCTATTATTGAAAAAGAGAAAAGTGAACCAAGTACGAAAATGAATGGGTATACTTTATTATTTTTTCATTGTTATCAAGAAAAGAAGTATATTCAAATAGAAAAATTTCTAATTAAAAAAGATTATGGCAATTTATTTAATAAAGACTTATTGCCTTTTAAAGAATTGATTATTCCAGGATTATATAAAGATTTTATTTATTCTTTTGAACACAACTTAGAAATGTCTGATTCTTTTACAAAAATAATATTTGATAAAGAAGAACAAAATTTTATATGTCGTGAAGATATTGTTGTTAAAAATGGAATAGTTTCTTTATTTGGAACACTTGATATTGATGGATTTTTATTAAATGAAACTTTGTATGCACCTATGTTTAGAAAAGAATTTTATGTAGATCCGTTTAATGTTTCTAAAAAAATAGCGGAAATTAAAGAAAAATTACAAATTATGATGTATAAAAAAATCGATGATGAAAAGCAAAGAGCAATTAATGAATATGAATGTGATTGTTATTTGGCACGAAAAAAAGGATAGTTTTTTATCCTTTTTTAGTTTATTTTCTTTGCTATCATGCTTTCTGCACTATCCATGGCACTAATTACTTTTTTGCCAGCTTTTTTCATTGTTTTTTTATCTTGCATTAAATAAATACCACCACCGATAGCTGCCATAGCACCAAGTACCCCAACGGCTTTTAACATATTTTTCATTTTTCCACCTCTAGCATTATTATGAACAAATTTATTTATTATATACCATACTTATTTGTTCTTTCAAACTTGTTTTTCTACTTGATGAATAATTATTATTAACTGCTCTTTGGAAAGCGGCTGGATCTCCCACAAGAGTTAAGCTCTTTTTTGCTCTACTTACACCAGTATAGATTAATTTATTATAAAGCATTTTATAGTAACTGGTGCTTATTGGCATTATAACATGCATAAATTCACTACCTTGGCTTTTGTGAATACTTATAGCATAGGCATGTTTAATGTTTTTTAAGTCTTTTTTTTCATACTCAACTTTATTACCATCAAAATCGATTATTATTTTGTTACCTGTTATTCTTTCAATAAAACCAATATCGCCATTAAATACATTATTATCTAAATCATTAACTAGTTGAAGAACTTTGTCATCTTCTCGATAAATAAAATCTCCATATATTACTTCTTCTTTATTTCTTTTACTTGGGTTGTATATATTTTGCAAAATAACATTTAATGCATCTATTCCTGCATCTCCCTTATACATTGGTGCTAATACTTGAACATTTCTTTCGTCAAGACCTTTGCTTAAAGAGTAATTTGTAATCTGCATTATGGCTTTCTTTATATTACTTGAATCTACATTTACAAAGTTATAGTCGTCTTTTTTAGTTAGAAATTCTTCGCTTAAATCATTGTTTTTTATTTCTTTAGCTAAAAAAGGAATATAAGAGTTATCGCTTTGACGATAAATTTGATTTAACGGTATATAATTAAAATAATCACTTTCTATGAGTTCATTTAAAACAAGACCAGGCCCTACGCTTGGGAGTTGAAATGTATCTCCGACAAGAATTAGTTTAATATTACTATTGATTCCATTTAATAAAGCGTTAAATAAATCAACATCAATCATACTTACTTCATCAACAATAATTAATTTGTGATGAGTTTTATTGAACTCATTATAAACAAACTCATTACTATCTTTATACCACTTTAAATATCTATGTATTGTATATGCTGGTATTCCTGTAGATGAATTCATTTTTTTGGCAGCTCTACCAGTCGGGGCTAAAAGCGCTATAGTTTCCATAATATCTGCAGACCCTAATTTTTCTTTTTCAATATATAGTTTAACAATGGCATTTATAATTGTTGTTTTACCGGTTCCTGGGCCTCCCGAGATAATAGTTATATTATTATTTAAGGCACCTTTTATTGCTTTTTCTTGAGTTTCATTATAATTTATTTTAAGTTTTTCTTCTAATTCTTTTAATTTTTCGTCTATATTATAAAACATCTTCGGAGCTTTACTATCTATCTTTTTTAAATTCATTGCAATACTTATTTCTTTTTCATAGTACGACTTTAGGTATATTCTTTTTTCTACACAAACTACATCATTGTTCTTTTCAAGATAATCTAAACATTCGTTAAAAACATCTTCGGTAAGCTCTATAAAAAATTCTTTTAGTAATTCTTTTTTTACTTCTTCAGCATAATAATAGGTATCACCATTTGTAAAAGATAACAATTTCATACTTTCTAAAATACATGCGTATACCCTAGCATCTGTTTTATCTCCATAAGCATTTACATAAATGCTATCTACTTTTCTAAAATCAATTATTTCACTTATTAAATAAAAATTGTTTTCTAAAACATAATCAATATCAGCTTTAAAATAATTATATATTTTGTAGCATTCTACGGGAGAAAATCCTAAATTTTGTAACTTAATAATTGTATCTCCACTTTTATCATAATTAATTAGTGAAGCATATATCTTTTCTTTTCTTTTATCTGTTATCCCTTCGATTAATAGTAATTTATCTTTATCATTTTTTATTATATCAAGGGCTTTTTCACCAAATGCTTCTACGATTCTTTTAGCTGTTACTTCACCACAGCCTTCGACGAAAGGACTAGATAAAAATTCTTCAATAGCTTCTTTAGTGGTCGGTTTTTCTACTTCATAGGAATCTACCACAAACTGCATGCCCCATTTATCATTTTTTTTATAACTTCCATATAAAGTCATAGGTACATCTATACTCGGATCTAAAAATGAACCTGTTATAGTTATGGTTTTATTTACTTCAATCTCTTTTAAATTAGACTCTTTAACGCGAAATAAAGCGACTACAAAGCCACTTTCTTTACTATAAAATATAAGTTTTTTTAATTTACCTTTAATGTAATTCATATAATCCTTTTATATATTTGACCTACTTCTAGTTTTTCATTTAATCTTATCATTAAGTAATTACTAGAGTGACCAATACTTACATTATTATCGCACTCTTCTACTAAAATATCAAGTTCTTTACCAACAAATTTATTGTAATATTCTTTTTCCATTATTTTGCTTAAATCCATTAGTTTTTTAACTCTCTCTTTTTTTATACTTTCATCTACTTGATTAGGCATATTAGCTGCACTTGTTCCTAGACGAATTGAATATGGAAAAACATGAATTTTGCTAAAATTCATTTTTCTAGAAAATTCTAATGTTTCATTAAATAATTTATCTGTTTCATAAGGAAAACCTACGATTATATCTGTTGTTATAGATATATCAGGTCTAATCATTCTAATTTTCTTTATTTTTTCTTCATAGTATTTTAAATCATACTTACGATTCATCTTTTTTAAAATTTCATCACTACCAGCTTGTAATGGAATATGCAAGTGATCACATACTTTTTTATTTGTACTTAACATATTTAAAAACTTATCATTTAATTCAGTTATTTCAATACTTGATATTCTTATTCTTAATAAATCTTCAATTTTTGATAATTCATTAATAAGGTCTGTTAAATCGTAATCGTTATCCATGTAATGTCCTGTATGAATACCTGTTAACACTATTTCTTTATGTCCTTTTTGAGTAAGTAATTTTGCTTCCTTAATTACTGTTTCAAATTTTTTTGATCTTACACTTCCTCGAACATAAGGAATAATACAATAACTACAGAAATTATCACATCCATCTTCAATTTTAATAAATGCTCTGACATGGTTATAATCACTAATTAGCATATCTTCAAAATCAAGTTTTCGATCATTATAAAACTTTACATATTTTTTATGGGTTTTTATATATTCTTTTAATAATATATCAATCTTTGATTTATCTTTATTACCTATTAAAATATCTATATCTAAATTTTCATATATTTCTTGTTTATTTTGACTACTGCAACCTGCAACTACTAAAATTGAATTTGGATATTCTCTTTTGATTCTTCTAATCATTTTTAAACACTTTTTATCAGCTACATTAGTAACCGAACAAGTATTTACAATAATTATATTAGCTTCACTTATATTTTCCACATAGAAAAAATTTGATGAAAGCATGCGTTCTTTCATCATATTTGATTCATATTGATTAACTTTACATCCAAATGTAACTATATTAAACTTCATACCATTACCCCAGTTCTTTTTGCAATCTCTTTAATGCTTCTAGGAATGCTTCTTCTTTTTGAAAACTTATTAGTCTTACTTCAATATTTGAAACAGTATTATTATTTTTATTTACTAAATTATCTAAATCAACCTTTTTTACTGATAAATCATCATGCATCTCTTCTTTTTCATAATTTAGTTCATAGTTATTACCTTTATTTAAAAGCTCGTCATAACTAATTATAGCTTTATCTTCTTGGTCTTTTTCATAATCTGTAAATTTAATTGTTGGTTCACTATTTTTCATACTATCCCTTAATTCCTTCGCTATTTTCATTTCTTGTGTTTCTTCTAAATCTTTTTCTTCTGTTTCATTATTTATTTTTATAAAATATATAAGCGTTACAATTAATATCATAAGTATTAAAACTGCAAAGAAAAATATTATATCCACCAGCCTTAACGCCATTAACAAACTCCATATATCTTTAAATATTTTCATACCTACCACCAATTCTATTATACTATTATTGAATTAAACACTAAAGTACAAAATGTCAATTTTACATTACAACATGTAAAATATTGACATTTATTATAACACTATTGGCTAAACATGTCAAAAAAAATAATACTTATGCGTATTATTTCATAATTAATTTATATGGATCTTCACTTGTACCTGTCCCTGTAACTTTAGCGGTTTTAATTATAGTTATAACTGGTCTAATACTTCGAAGAAGTGTTCCGTTTATATTACTTGTAATTGCTCCGGTTGAATCAACTGCAAATGGATAATAATTACTATATCTTGTCATAGCTCCAGACATTGTATAATATGCTCCAGTTATCTTTTCGTTATAAAGATAAAATTTCTTGTTTTCACTTGTGCTTCCTCCGGCTAGAGATACTTCATCTACTGTTAATAAACCTATTCTAGAATTTACTAAATTACCTAAACAAACATAGGTAGGAATCTTATTAGTAATTACTCTATTATATGCTAAGTAATTATCATCATCTAAAACATAATCATTACAATATTTATAATAAGCAATGTAATCTCCATAGGAATCTAAGGTATTTGTATACCATTTTTCTAAATTTTTATATATTGTACTATTTGAAAAAGAATAGTCCTCTTCATAATATTTACTTAATTCATCAATTACACCATCTAAAACAAGTTTTATTGATCCGTCACCATTTATTTTAACAATTTTCCAATTTTTATCAGCAAATAAAACATTATTATTTTTAACATTTCCACGAAAGTAGTATGCTACCCCATGGTCATCTTCCTTTTTTAGTAAGCCTTCATCTAATATTGCTGATTCTCCAATACCTGTCAAACTCTTTTCATTTACTTTATTATTAGCAAGTATAACATCCGCAAAAGTATTTTTTTCATTTTCTTTTAAGCCAATTTGGATTGTGCCAGAATACTTTTCGTTACCATTTACTTTAAATTTTAACGTATAATTAATTGTTTCATTACCATTAATTGATACTTGATTTGATACTATTTCAGATTTTAAATTATTTGTTATATTTAAATTATCTGAACTAATAAGTTCATAAGAAACATCATTAGCATAAACATCAGTAAGTTGAATGTAATAGTATTTTGCTTCACTATCATTATTAGTTACGGAAAAAGTTATTTCATTGTTACCACTTAAATTAAATTTTTTGCCATTTAAATAGTTTATAGTTATTTTACCATCCACAACTATATCAGAATCACTACTTATTTTGTCATAAAATATATATCCTACTCCGAGAGATAAACAAACTATAAAAAGTAAAAAGATAAAATAAAGAATTGATTTGAATCTTTTGCGCAAATGAATCACTCCTTTGATTTTTCTTAAAATAATTATACTTTAGTAAATTATATGTTGTCAAGGAAAAAAGATAAAAATTAATTTACAGATCATCTTTTAAGTGTTATAATTTCTAAGGTAAAGGATGTAGAAAATGGAAGCAGTAATTAATTATGAATTATTAAAATTGTTAAAAGAATATGAAAGTGGTAAAAAAAGAGCGGATGATAATTTTATAAAAAGAGCATTAAAAATAATTTTAAGAAATCAATACCAACTTTTAGAAAATGTTTTTGTGGGAGATAACGTATATTTATTTGATGATCCTATTTATAATGAAAAAGATCAAACTATTTACTTTAAAAGTTCATTTGATATTCATGAAGTTACAAAAAATTATTTATTATCAGATAATGATAAACTTCTAATATATAATTTATTCATTTTAAAAAAAGTGATTGAAATATCTTTAAATATAATGAAAAATGAAACAATCAATAGTGGTTTTGGTAAAAAAATATTACTTCTAGAAGATGATTTTAAATCTCAAGATATTAGTTTAATAAATAGAATTATTGGAATTAATGCTACTAGAAGAGTTAGTGAACTTGCAGGTTGGATGACTTTTGATGAAAGAGATTTTGCCTTAAATTATTTTTATTTTGAAAGTATTAATGCCCTACTTAATGGTTATTTATCTAACTTACCAGAGGATTGTCCAGTAAATCAATATTATATTGAATATAATGAATATTTAAAGCAAAAGAAAGATTCTTTTCCTTGTGATCAACTAAGTACTGAAGATTTAATTAGGATATCAAAAAGATATTCATCTAGCGAAAACTTTTACTCTGGGCTACCTGTAGATCATGAAACATATAATTGTGTTATAACGAAAAGAAATGAAGCCCAAAGTATTCTATTAAGAAAAAGAAACTAACAACTAAACTAGTTTCTTTTTAACTGCAATTTTCCATTAAAAATCCGTACAAACTTGTATCTTTGTCCCAATAACCTTTTTTAATATTCAAATCTATATTACATAAGTCATACAAACTTTTTAATAATTCATTATTTGTATATTTCATACTATTACTATATAATTTGTTTATTTGCCAATCCATTAGTTTTAATTCAGACATTATATCATTAAGGCTTTTTTTATTATATAAATTTTTAACATAATACATTAATCTATATTCTCTAGCTAAAAGTGATATTAAAACTGTTGGTTCTACTTTATATATTTTTAAGTTTTTTAATATTCTTAATGCTAAACCAAGTTTCTTTTCAATAACGGCATTTACAAAAGCAAAATTATTACTTGTTTTCTCTTCACCAACAATATGTATTACATCTTCATATTTTATATGACACGGAAAACTATAATATAACATAATCTTGTCTAACTCATTAAACATGATATCTAAATTTCCATACGAGTTATCCATTATATAATTAATTGTATTATAATCAATGCTATAATCATAACTTTTTAAATAACTTGTAAGAGTGCTATTTATAGTTCTTTTATCCATTTTAGGTATATTTATAATATTACCATTATTTTTAATACATTTAACAATCTTTTTCCTTTGATCAATTCCATTTAAGGTTGTAAATATTATATTGGTATTTTCATTAGGATTACTTAAATATTTAACTAAAAGTTCATTATCATTATCAGTAATATTTCCAGAATTAAAAAAGTCCGAGTTGGAAACTACAAGCCACTTTTGGGTGCTTTCTAAACCAAAGTATGATGCCTCATCTATTATTTCACTAATACTACATCTTGATGCATTAAAAACTAAATAATTGTTTTTACCAACTATTTTTTTTACCTCTTTTTCTATTACTCTAAAACTTTCTGCACTAATTAAATAATTCATACTTATCACACTTAAATTATAACATACGCCAAAAGAAAAAGAAAGAGCCCCTTTCTTAATTCTATCTAAACATTATATAATGTAATATATTTTATGATTTATTTTATTTTAAGTGAAGAGTTCTATATTTTTGCCTTTATCATAAAATAAATATACTTTTCTAAGATATCTTTTTTCTCTACTTTAGTATCTTTAATAAACATTAAATCACACAAGCTCATATTTTCTAACGGCGATTCTTTCATCCGAACAATATTCTATTACAAATTTATTTTCTTTTTTGCATATTAATATTCCCATTGTATTATTATTCAATGGTCCTTTTATATTTTTATCTATATAATTCATGTATTTTTGAACCTGTGAAATATATTCTGATTTAAATTCTGTTATTTTTAATTCTACTACTACATAAAAATTAAATTTTATATTAAATAATAGGATATAAATATGGTGATTTCTATCTCCAATTTTAATTTTGTGCTCACTGCCTATAAAACAAAATGAATTTCCAAGTTCTTTCATAAAAGATTCTATATCTTCTAATATTAAATTATGCAATACTTTTTCACTAATTATCTCAATATTATTCTTATTTTTAATTAGTATAGGATTAGGGACTAAATCTTTTACTTCAATTTCATCGTTAAGTGTTAATTTTTTCTTAGTTTTAATAGGTAATCTTTCATATTCATTCGATTTTATTCTTTTTCTTAATTGTCTAATAGATAGATTATTTAATTCAGTTATTTTAATATAGTATTGAAATTTATTATCATCAAACCAAAGAATTTCACAATAATGACTCCAACTTAATTTGGCAGACACTGTCTGCCACTTTTGAGAAACTTTATAGAATTGTCTCATATTTCTTAAATTTCTTTGACTATACCCTGGACCTAAATCTTCAGTCAATCTTATTGAATACTCTTTAATAATATTTTCTCCATATTGATTACCTGCATCTAATAATAATTTGCCAACATTATAGTAAGTATTTAAATCACTTTTATTGATCGAATAACTTTTAACTTTTCTATTTATCTCATTATTTATTAATTCATTTTTTATCTCATTATAATAATTCATATCTACTCCTCTCCTTTCTATGGATTGCAAGTTTCTATTTTTAATTTATTATTTTTAATTTTAAACATAATACTACCATTCTGATCTGTTCTATATATTTTAGAATTTTCCAATGTATTTAATACTTCATTATTTGGATGTCCATAACGATTATTTTTTCCAACGCTGATAATTGAATATTTTGGATTAATTTCATCTATAAACGTTCTACTACTACTTGTTTTACTTCCATGATGTCCTACTTTTAATACATCTATGTCAGATATATCATATTCTCCCAATATATCTTTTTCTTTCTCTATTCCTGCATCTGCCATAAACATAAATTTATATCCATTCATTTTTGTATAAATGACATTACTATTATCATTTTCATTATCATATTCTTTTGTTTGTAAAAAATATAATTTGTTATTATCCACATTCAATTCTTTAATACATGAATAATATTTGATATTTTTCTTATCCAATACTTTAATTAATTCTTTTTCTAAATCATTGTATGATCCACAATTAAATATTACTTTTTCCACTTTAAATTTAATGACTAAGTTATTTGCTTCTCCAATATGATCATAGTCCCCATGAGTAAGAATTAAATAATTTATTTTTGTTATACCTTTACTCTTTAAAAACTTTATAACATTATCACTTATATTATATTTTTTACTAGATATCATCCATTCATATTCAGAATAATTTAATTTGCCTCCAGTATCAAGCATTACCACTTTACTTTTATTTGGATATATTAAAATAGCAGAATCTCCTTGTCCTACATCTAAATAATAGGCATAAAAATTACTATCAAACCTAGGTATTATTTTAATAATTAAAATAGTTATTAATAAATATAATATACATCTTTTATTATATTTAAATAATAATATAAATATATATAATAAGAAGATAAATAATATTGATACTTTAGGAATATTTATAAATATACTTAATTTAGTAAATAATGAACTTAATGTATTAGTTAAAGCAATTAAGATATTAAATACCGGGTTAAGAAATGAAAATGTAAACGATATTAATGCTAAAGGATAGACAATTACGCTTACTAAAGGTACAAATACCATATTAATAAATACTGAGCTTAAATTAATTTCATAATTAATAAAAATACTTATAGGAAATGAAAATAAAAATGTAATTAAACTTAATTTAAATAACTTAATAAAATAATTGCCTTTTATAAAGTCTTTATAATAAAATATACCAAAACAAATAATAAATGAATAAATAAATCCAATATCATATATCATAAATGGATTTAAAAATAGAATAATAAAAGCACATATAAATAAAATCTGAATATTAGAATATCTTAAATTTAAATATTTATTTATATTTTTTAATATATAAAATATAACTGCTCTTTCTAAAGAAGCTGATATGCCTGTCAGAAAAAGATATATTATTAATATAATACTAGTTATTATTATCTTTATACTTTCTTTTATATTTTTAAAAAATACATTGATAGCAAGTAAAAGAATATTTAAGTGCATTCCTGATAAAGCCAGTAGATGACTAGTGCCATTTATTTGAAAATTATTGTATATTTCACTTGATAAAAGATTTTTATCTCCCAGAATAAATGATAAATAATAATCACTATTATTCATGTTATATGCTCTTTTATAAATTAAATCTTTTATTTTGTATAATAAATTATTATTTTCTTTTATTACTTTATAATTAGATATATCAAATATATAATATATTTTTTTATTATATAAATATTTTTTATAATTTAGATTATTAAAAATAGTATTACTAGAAGGAACTTTAAATGTGCCTTCTAGTAATATTTCATCTTTATGATGCAATGTTTTTAGTATATTGTTTTTTTCTTCTAAAGTCTTAATATAATAATTGGCTATTACTTTTTCTTTACCATTTATTTCTAAAGTAAGTTTATTGCCATTAATACTAATGCTTGTAATACTACCTGATAATATAGTGTCTTTTATATTATAATTGGATTTATATTTAATAACTTTAGTAAATAGAAGGATATAAATTGTTAATACAATTAATAAAAATGCAAATAATTTGTTATATTGTAATATTTGCTTTAAACTTCTCATATGTAGATTTGCCTATTCCACTTACTTTCATAATATCTTCGATACTTTTAAATAAACCATTATTTTGTCTATATGTAATTATTGCTTCAGCTTTACTTTTGCCTATTCCAGATAAAGTAGTAAGTTCATTTATACTAGCAGTATTAATATTAATTAGTTTAGTTTCATTACTAGTTATATTTTTATTACCACTTTCAATTATACTTTCTTTTCCTTCAACACATTTACTTATATCATAACCATTACTTTTACAACCAGTATCTACTTTATTTACTTTCTTATAAACACTCTTTTTATAGATAAATATAACCATTTCATCTTTTACTTTCATGCTTAAATTAATATTATTAGTATTAGCGTTACTTGTAAATCCCCCACATAGTTCTATAACATCTTTTATAATGCTATCTTCTTTTAAAGAATAAACACCAGGATTTTTTACTTCTCCTTTTACTTCTAGATTTATTAATTTATCATCATTTTCTTCATTTGCTTTTTCTTTATTAATACTTAAGTCATTACATATACATTCTTCTTTATTTACGTATGAAAAAAGAAAAAATCCTCCGAAAATTAAAAACAATATAAATAAAATAATAATTATTATAACTTCTTTTCTTTTTAAAAATTCCAATATTACCTCCGTTATATGGTTATTCTTATATTCTCTTCATATAATATATTTCCTTTTTAAAAAATTTTTTGCGAATTTTTTTAAAAAAAACATAAATATTTTCATATCTATGTTTAATTATTATTTAAATATTCTATTGCCTCATCAAATGTTTCTACACTTATTATTTTTATATCTAAATTGTGATTTTTTTTAACTCTTATTGCTTCATCATAATTTTCTTTGGGACAAATAAATAAATTTGCTTTATTTTTTACTGCCCCGAGAATTTTATATTTAACGCCATCGATTTTTCCAACATTTCCATTTATATCTATTGTGCCTGTTCCAACGACCTTTTTCCCTTTAGTTATATCTTCATCAATTAATGAATTATATATAGCTAAAGAAAGCATTAATCCTCCGCTTGAACCAGATTCACTTGCCTTAGTCTTTACTTTTATTTCTGGAATTGTTTCATATTCATAGGTAGTTAAAAAAGCTATGCCTACTTTTAATTCATCATTTATCTTTATAACTTGAGCTTTTCTTGTTTTTTCTTTACCATTACTCTTTACTTTAAAATAAACAATGTCATTTTCTTTCTTTGTACTTATATATTCTTTTAAATCGTTTATATCTGATATATTATTTTTATCTACGGATATTATTTGATCATAAACTTGAACATCTGTTTTTGCTAAATCATCAACATAAATTACATTATTTACATTATTAGTAATGTTAATTTCTTTATTTGCTTTTTTATAAGCAAGTATTGTAGCATTATCTATAGACGATGCCATATACAATTTTTCCATTTTAAGTAAATCATCTACGGATTCATCATCTATTGTTACTTCACTTTCTTTTAATAAATCCCAATCCGGTATTACAAATGATAATAATATCGAAGGAATATTTCCTTTTCTTAAAGTGACATAACTCATGTTTAATGAGCCCTTCTTCTCAACTTTATCTTCAACATCAATTCTTTTTTCTAAATTTACTATTCCCCCAGGTGTATATACAACATATGGGAATTCATAAGTAAATGTAAAAACTAAAACGATTAATATAATCATAAATTTATAATTTTCTAATATAAATTTTTTTATCTTTTCATATATTTTATTAAGCATTTAATATCACCTTTATTAATTATAGCAAAAAAGGAATAATATATGAAACGAAAATTAATTATTTTTATAATTATGACATTAATTATACTTATTTTTAAAAATTATCAACTAGTTTTATCTAGTACCATTGATGGAGTTAATATTTGGTTTTATAAAGTATTCCCTTATCTTTTTATTATGATTATTATTCAAGATTTACTTATTAACCTTGACTTTGCTAATCTTTTTAAAAGAACTTCTACTTATATTTTCTTTATGTCTATCATATCAGGGAGCCCTTCGAATGCTTATATTATTTCAAAACTTGTTAAAGAAGAAAAAATTACTAAAGAATATGGTAATACTTGTTTAGTTTTTACTTTTTTTACAAATCCATTATTTTTATATAGTATTTTAAATCTAATTTTTAATTCTTTTTATATGACTATAAAAATTATGATAATTATATACATTAGTAATTTTATAATTTATTTATATTATAAAAAAGATTTACCAGTTGCTAATATGTCTGGTAAACCTAGTAATATAAATTTGCCTTCTTCAATTAAGTCTAGTATTAATACTAACTTAATGGTTTTAGGTTCTATTGTTTTTTATTTTATTATTTCTAATATTTTAATTAATACTTTTAATATTGGTTATCCTTGTAATATTTTTTTAAGAGGATTATTAGAAATGACTCAGGGACTTAATAATGTTATTTATTTGAATTCAGATATTAAAGTAATAACTACCGTAATATTTATTACTTTTGGTGGTTTTTCAATTCATACCCAAGTAAAATGTATTTTAGATGAGTATGGTCTTGATTATAAATACTTTTTTAAAGGTAGAATACTTCAACTAATAATAGCCATTATTTTAACATTCATACCCTAGGCATGATTCGCTATTCTTAGCATATGTGCTATTTAAAAAAGTATTATTCAAATCGCTTATTTTTCCATAATAACTTATTAAAATATCATCTAAAATATTATTATTACCATAAGTATTTTTTTCATTATTCGTATGAATTTCTATATCAATTTGTAAAGTATATATCTTATCATCTTTACTTGTCGAATAATCATCACTTACAAAGTTAACTTTTGCTTTGCCTGGATAAAGACTACAATCTTTCATTGTCCATTTTCTTACATTACCATTACTTGAAGTATATGTAATAATATTTTTTGTAACATTAACTTTTGAACTTGTATTATCATTAAACATAAAGTTTATTATAAGTTCATCTGGTTTTGTATTAGAATCATTTATATTAACTAACACTTTATTGTTTAAATCACTTTCTATAGCTCGCAGAATTTCTGATCTATTAATTTGATTATTTTTAGCATAAACATTATTTGTATTAGTATTATTTAAGTCTACTAAAAGTCTTACAATAGAAATTAATATTACAGACATTAATGCTATACTTATAACTAATTCAATTAATGTATTTCCTTTTTTATTTAATTTTTTCATTTAGTCACCTATTACATATGGGTCTAGACTTGTTCCAGAACCGCTTATTACCCTAACATTATTTTTTAAATAGAATGTTGGCCTTACGTTTTTTTCATCAGTTGGTGAAGAATTAATAATTGCTCCATCGCTATTTAAAGAATAAACTTTTGTATCTGATATAATAGTGTTTCTAGTTATAAACCATGAATTATTTAAAAATAACCAGTTATTTGTTTTTGTTATATTTTTTCCATAGTTGGTTTTATCGCTAGAATCTTCAGCATATATATAATCACTTAAATAAATTATACCAATTTTAGCATTTATTACTACCCCATTATTTTTACTATCACCAACTTCCATAATGGCAATATTTTTTCCTGTTTGGGATATGTATTTTCCATCAATACCTCCGACATACCAATTTTCATTATCTATATACTTTATATTATTACCTAAAGATGCTAAGTAACTATCTGTTTCTATATTTAAATTATTAAATATATTTGAAGCAATATAATTATTATTTATAGTTGTATTAAATTTTAATGCTTTCCAGCTTGTAGCCTTAACTAATTTTACTTTTTCATTAAAAATACCTATTATACGATATAATTCATCACTATCTTTAAATTTCACATAATTATTGGGGTTTGCTCCGGTAAATCTATAAGAATTATCATCTATCCCATAAGTATAATTAGTGGAATTTAATCTTATCAATTTGATACCATCTTCTTCGTAATGGTTTATTAAATATCTAGAAAAGTTAGAATCATTTAATTCGCTTTTAATAGTTTTTTTCATATTATTAAGGAGGTTTCTATTTACTGCCATATTCGTTACAATATATAACATTAAAGTTAAAAATACTAAAAAGAATGCATATATAACTGTAACTGATATAAACCCTTTGTTATTTTTCATATTGCCTCCTTATATTCCTAATGAAGCATAATAAGAATTACATTTCTTATCTATACCCGGAGTACATTTATCTAATTTTTTAGTATCTTCATCAATACTACTTGCATATTCAACTACTAAATAATATTCATATGATGTATCATTTATGGTATTAATATATGTCTTTAAGTTATAACCTAGATTTTCTAATGATCTATCACATTTGTCTTCTGTATTTGAAAAACATTCATCAAACATTTTAGAGTCTACCAAAATAATTTGATTTATTTTAAAACTTTGAACTATCTTTTCTAAAGATTCTTTCATCATACTCTTATTACTTTCAAATAGGCCTTCATATTCTGCTCCGATTGTGGTTATATATGTTTCTTTAAAGGCATTACTTTTGATTGTATTTAAATCTGCATATTCTTCCAAAAACTTTCTTACATAATTTGTGTAATATATAAATGCTGTATCATCATAATAAACTCTTCTTTCTTCTTCCGTTATTATGGCACTATATGAACTATATAAATATATTAATGCTGCAGATAAAATAACTATTGTTACAATTGTTTCTATAAATGCAAAACCATTTTTTTTCTTCATATAACTAGCCTACCTTTTATAATATAATTTTATCAAGAAAAAAATAAAAAATCAACCATTACTGGTTGAATTACATATACTATTTATAGGTGGTATTATGAAGTTTCAGGGGCCTCGGAATGGATTAACAATTATTATTCTCTTTATCCTTGGTATGCTTATATTTTATCAAGCCATTATTACTTTAATATTACCTTTTAGATTTAATATTTTTATTTTACTTATTGAAATTGCTTTATTTTTCTTCTTCTTGCTTCGTATTATATGGCCTTATTAACTCTTCTGTTTTAAAGACATAATCCATGACTTCGCTAATAACTTTACATTTTTCAAATTCATTATTACTTTTCTTAATTTGTGGAGGCATTGATATAAGAATAAATAATAATTTTTTCTCATAATCTAGTAAAGGAAATTTATATATATATCTTTCTAATATTTCACTAAAGTTAATATTCTTCCATTCGTTTTTATATAATTTTACAATATCTATAACTGGAGTATCTATCATATAATTATCCCAACTTATTAATTTATTATTAAGTAAATGATTTAATTCTAAGTTATTATGAATTAAACAAACTCTTATTTTAGTTTCATTTGTAACTAGACTATACCAATTATCTAATTCACTATTTGCATATTCTAAAGCAGCATTTATTTTAAAGTAATTTCTCATAAAAATATAATTTGATGGAGATGCATATACTTCATTAAACCCTATTTCATATAATGTATTATAATAGTTACTTAAATAACTAATATTACTTTTTATATCTTCATATATACTTTTAAATTTATCTTCACTTACTTCTTTAAAATAGCTAGTTTTATTATGTAAACTAGCTATTATTTCTATTAAATCGTCACATTTTTGTTCTTTAGGTAATTTTATATCTTCAACATATTCAAAAACATTTACTTCATCTCTGGATGAATCTATAATTTTAGGATAATTCATAAAACCTCGATTAGTTAAATAAGTATATAATTCATTTATATCTTTATTCTTTGGTTTTATAATAAAATCTCCACAGGTAGTTTCTAATATGGTTGATTTTCCTTTTATAGTATATCTATAGGGTTTATAAATAGATTTTAATACTTCAATACTTTTATTCATTTACTTCAGGAATTATTATTTTATCTCCTAAACTCAAATTACTTATATCATTATAATCTCCGATTATATTTTTACTTGTATTATATTTTATGCATATTGATTCAATTGTATCTGTTTCTTTCATCTCGTGTATATGATATATTACATATGCATCATCTTTAGTATTTATACTATCTAAAATAGTATTTTTTGTTTCATCTTCAATATCTCTTTCTTCTTTTTCTTTTACTTCAGTCTCTTTATTACTTTCTATTTCATCTAATATTTTATCAAGTTCTGGTTCTTCTACTCTTTTAAATAATTCTTCTTCCGTTTCTTCTTCTTTAACTTCTTCGGCATTAATACTATATTCAATACTTACTCGTAAAGTATCATTATCTATTACTTCATAAGTAAAATCTTCAACTTCAAAATTAACACTTTCTTCATTAATCTTACTTGTCATATTAACTGAAAATGGTAATACATATTCAAAATGTTCTTTATTTACACTTACTTCATGAGACTTATAGTCCCCACTTATAGTGAAGTTTCCTAATACTTCTTCTGGATTAGCTGTAAAATCATGTTCTAGTGAAATACTTAATATTTCTGCAATATTTGTTTTAAACTTAATATCTTTTGTAAATGGTATAATACAATTCATATCATTTCCTCCCTTTATTAGAAAATATATGAATTGTATTATAAAAAAAGAACAAAAAAATAATTAGTTTGTAACTAATTGCTTATTTATAATATCAAGTATATTATCTATATCAGTTAAAAATAAGTTATATCCTTTCTTTTTTAATTTTATCATTTTTTTAAAATTATATAATATTTCATCTTTTAAATCATTTGGCACTTTATATGGTTTCCCTTTTCTTGTATGAATATGGTCTATGTATTTTTCTAAAGTTGGGAATGTGTTTTGCAATAAAATTGCAGTTTCTTTTCCTAAAATATTTCTTATTAATATTGTATTGCATTTCCCATATTTTTCAATTTTATTATTTATTATTTTCTTATATTTTTCTATCTTACTACTTAATGGCACAAACCATAAAATTTCATCTTCCACAAATGTAAAATAAGTCGGTCTTTTTTTGCCATACTCATGATTTGCCATTAATTTGCTATCATTAACTAACGAAAAAAAATCATCTTTGATATGATATAAATATCCTGTTTCTATTTTCATAATTACCTCGCTAAAACAATTATAACATACGTTCGTTTATCAATCAATCTAATTAACAAAAAAACTCAATATGTTTAAATTGAGTTATATTTTCGGTCGGGATAATTTATTACTCGCACCACCCGGAAGCGAGAAACATTGTCGGTCGGGATAATTTATTACTCGCACCACCCGGAAGCGAGAAACATTTTCATTTAAGTACTTTTTTCAAGTACAGTTTAATTGTACAATATTATACGTAGTTTGTCAATCTATTTAAATCTCTATTTTTTGCACTTGCCCCACTTCTAACTTTGATTTATCAATCATAGTTTTAATGCTTCAATTAATCCTTTATATCGTTTTTGATATTCTGTTATGTTCTCTTCTAAGTTCATAACAGGTGCATTATAGGTGTCATGGCTCAATTTTATCCATTCAGGATCTTCATGAGTAATATCAATCAATTCTTCATATGTTGCATTCTTTAATGCATCATAAATCTTATCCAAAAACATTTTATCATTATCATTGATTATTGTCTTTTTGTTATTATTTGCAATGTGTGAATATTCTTTCATTATATCTACTAAAACCGGTCCATTATCGTATGCAACAAAATTATCGTCGAACAATTTTCTGCCGTATTTTGCCAGATACACAACTTGCGTTAAAAACAAATATTTGTTAAGTCTTGCGTTGCCTTCGTAAAATTTTCTCTCATTTTTTACTACAATATTATTATTAAATAGTTGACCATTAATATCTTTTGACAAATAATATTTTGCAACTTCGATTGCTTTCAAGAAAATCCCTCCTTTTTAAATTAAGTTATACTCTCAAGTACAATTAAATTATAAAGCAAAATAGTGGCTAAGTCAACTATTTTGCTTTATGTATTTATTTCTACGATTGTTTCTCCAAGATTCCAATTATTTTTATAATATTTACTTACATCTTTATTTTTCTTTAGTACTTTATGTACTTCTTCAGTTAAAATATTGGTACTTTTTCCATGGATTATTATAACTTCATTTATACCACAGAGTTTATTATCATTAATAAACTCATTAACTAATACTTCAACCATACTAGTTATTTCTCCATGAAGGTCTAATCTAGGAGTTTTGTTGGTTATCATTTATTTGTCCTGTCTTTTTAGCATAATAATCTAATACTTCAGATAAATTAGGTATTGATAATCTTGAACCTATTTTAGTTACAGATAAACCTGCCGCTATATTAGCTAGGGTAATTGTCTTTTCCATATCAAAGTTATTAGCTATTCCATATGTAAATGCTCCATGAAATATATCTCCAGCTCCGGTTGTATCAACTGGTTGGACCTTTAATCCTGGCATTATTTTTATTTCATTTCCTACTTGATATAAACATCCTTTTTCTTCTAGAGTTATTACAATACTACCATTTGGATATTTATTTTGTAATTTATTATATATAGCTACTAAAGTAGATGGATTATTATAATCAAATTTCATACCTGTTACAGTTTCTGCAAAGCCTTTACTACATACTATATATTTTATATATTTACATAATTCAAGTAATTCTGGTGTTACTCTTCCAGCATCAATAATACTTATAGCATTTGGAAATTTACTTATAGCATTTTGACTTGCACCATAATCATGTCCATCAGTAAGAATAATATCTGGAGTAAAATCATAACTTAATTTTTTTAATGCTGGATGTTCTGTTGCAACATTAAATACTGTTCTTGAACCATTATTTTTATTTATTAGGATAAACGATAATGATGTATCTTTTTCATAACTAGTTTCTATATAATCAGTATTAACTTTTATATCTTGAAATTCTTTTTTTATATTAGTTCCAAAATCATCAGAACCAATAGTACTTGCAATAACTGTATCCATACCCCATTTACCTAGTAGGTAGGCCGCATTAGACGCAGGACCACCACCTGCACTATATTTTTCATTATATCTATATTTAGTATTTTCAATTGGATATTCATCTACTGGAACAGTTATATCCCAGCTAGAATGGCCAATACATAATATTTTCATAAGCATTTTCCTTTCTTTTTATGTTAATAACTTTTTTGCTGCCAGCTGCCCCGCCTCGCACAATCCGCGAGCCACGGCAGACATTTTTCTACCATAGTCTACTGCTATCCTTCTTGCCACTGCATAATTTTTTACCCCGTTTGCCTAGCACCTTCGTCGCTAGACAAACAATATGTCCTAACTTAGTTTACTCGCACAGGGTCACTCATACTTCCTGACCCTGATACATAGGTTGTGGAAGACAAAAGATTGAAGGACGGGCGAACCGCATAGCTAAGAGTCACACTGCGGCTGTTGACATTGCCAGTGCTAGACACATAGAACGCAAAATCCGTAAAGTCGGAATTGCGCGAAATTGTCCATTCATAAGAACCTAAATATAACCAATTTGTACTTGTTGCTGCTCTATAGTCTTTTGTTGCATCACTTGAATTATATCCAACTAGTGTCCATGCACTTGGACTTGCACTATAATAATAATCTGTTACGTACATTAATCCTATTTTTTTATCTACTGTTGTTGTTGAGGCACTACTTCCTACTTCATATTGATATGCTGTTTTAGGTACTGAAGTTGCTATATTAGACCATGAACCTCCTCCAACTTTCCATGTTGTTGTTGCTATTTTGTCTGTTAACGTTCCTAGACTGGTCAAATATGTTCCATTTAGGTATGTATTTAAACTTGATGTTGACCATGTATTTGAACCATTCGTATACCATTTTTGGTTACCAACTGATTTTGCTCTTATTACTTTTGTTTTGTCTCCAAATACTCCTATTATTCTAAATAAATTTGCATCTGGACATGTTGCTTCATCTGAACCTAAGCAAATATAATTATTTACACTATCACTTGCTCCTGCATATCTATACGAATTATCACCTGCTCCATTGGTTAATGTACTTGTATGATGGTATAGTGTATCATCTTTTCCATCCATCGCTATAATACATGAGCTTAAAGTTTGTTCACTTGAGCAAATATCTGCAACTGTTAATTTCTTTTCATTTTTAGTTATATATACATTTACTCCCATTGAGTTACCAAAGTTAGCTGATTGATCTATTGATAAATTTAAATAAGTTATTTTAATTGTCCATGATTGAGTTGTATATGTTGTACTTGAATTAGAAGTTATTTCATGGTTATTAGCTATATTAAAAAGGCCTTTTTTAGTTGTTATATCAAATCCAGATACACCATTAAATGTTCCATAAGTAAGACCATCAATTGAAGTAATTTCATCTCCATTTGGACTTGTTACAGTAAGTATAATTTCAGGGGTTGAACCATCAGAATATATAAATGTATTTGATTTAATTTGAAAATAAACATAATAGTTAAATGTTGCAGTTTTTTTAGTGCTATTGGCTTTTAATAAAGCTTTAGCTGTTGTACTTGTAGTATAATTTGTGCCATTTTCTTTTAATGTTGTGGGTGTTGCATTAATTTTTAAAGGATTTCCTAATTCAAATTTAAAATCATCAACAGTATCTGTAGAACCCACCACATTAGTTTGGGCGTCATTTATAACTGGAGCTAAGTAAGCGTATGTAATCCTAGTAACTAAAATAAAAAATAGTCCAATTATTAACACACTTAATATACTTAGAACTTTATTATTTTTAATTTTATTTATAAATTTCTTCATAAGTCAATCACCCTACTATTAATAATATACCATAAAATAAATAAAAAGAAAATATTAAATCAATAATTTCTTTTAATAATATTAAATTTTTATTTAAAAAAAGAAGTGCACAGAAGTTGTACAATAAGATTTATAATTACTATAATAGAAATGCTAACTTTCGTTTTTGGATTTTCAATATTATCGTTGATTATTACCTTATCTTAATCTTAAGGTCCCAAATTGGGACCACAAAAAAATGCTTATTCGTTTTATGGTGGGATTTTAATTATTGTTTTAGGCATTTATATTTTATTATTTCTCTTCAAATTAAATATATAATAGTTTAAATATTGCCTCAACTAGTTAACATCACTTTTCTTAATAATATATATTTTTTTATTTTTATAAAAAGCATAGAATATATCTTTAATAGTTAAATTCTTGTTTTGTAATTGTTCTATTACCCATTCTGGAGTTTTTCTTATATGTTTTACTACCTTAGTTTGAAGTTCTCCATCTAATATCAGAGCTTGAGGAAAGGCACTTTTGGTTTTAAAGAAATTGTATTTGAAAATTGATAACTTTCCATTTGGCTCTAAAAATGCATATTCTACCATACTTAAATCTCTGATTTCTTTTTGTCTTAAAGAGATAAGTAAATCATCTAAGGAATATCTTTGCTTAATCATTTCTTTATAGTTTATTTTACCATTTACAATAATAAGTGATGGTTTACCATCAAATACAGTTCTAAATTTTCTTGACTTAATAGAGATGAAAGCAAATAATACTTCTAATATAACTAAACATGTAATGGGTATTACTGTATAAGCAATTGGTTGTTTAAATTCTTCGATACTTATTGCTACTAGTTCTGCAATTAAGATAGATACAATTAGATCTATTACTCCTAGTTGTCCTATTTCTCTTTTACCCATTATTCGATATGCAATTAGTACAAAAAAATAAAAGAAGATAGTTCTAAATAATACTGTAAATATTTGCATAATATCACCATATATATTATGGGAATAATTTAAATATTTTAATCATAGTATTTATTAGGTGATTTATTATGAAATATTTTATGAAATATTTAGGATACTATGTTATATCTTTAATATTATTAATATTTATATGTAGTTTACTTAATTTAGTTGGTGTTAATTCTACGATTACAAATTTGATATTATTTATATTTAATGCAACATTATTTTTTGTCTTTGGTTTAAAAAGTGGGAAGAATGCAAATAATAAAGGATTTTTGGAAGGACTTAAAATTGGAGGATTATTCTTACTGGTTTTAATAATAATTAGTTTATTTACTAATAAAACTATATTTAGTTTAAGTACATTTATTTATTATTTAGTGTTAATGCTTGCTAGTATTGCTGGTGGTTCAATTGGCATAAATAAAAAGGATTCTCAAAAATAATTGAGAATTTCTTTTAGGTTATGTCTATGAATACATATTCATTGTTTGAATATTTAACATATGAATTTTCATTATAATATTCTTTAGTAACACTATTTACTTGTTTATCTAAATATTTTAAATCATATAATTCTTTTAGTGTTACATTATTTTTATCTTTACATTTATGTTCATTAATGCATTTTCTAGCGGTTTCAATAATATATTTAGTCTCTACGAGAGTAAGTTTTTCATTGTGAGATCTTACTACTTTATATGTCGTAAAACCACATATTAAACCCACTACTAAAATTAATGTTATACATATGCACCATTTATTAATTTTCTTTTCCATAATAATCTCTTTCAAATTTGTCTCTATATTCTTTTAATGTACCATTTTTAATATTTTCACGAATGTTTTTCATTACTTGATGTAAGAAATAAATATTATGAATAGATAATAATCTTGCTCCGAATGTTTCATTAGCGGTTATTAAATGTCTTATGTAAGCTTTAGTATAATTTTGACAAGCATAACAATCACAATCATCTACTGGAGTAAAATCTTCTTTATATTTACTATTTTTAATATTAATTTTTCCATGTTTTGTATAGGCATGTCCATGTCTTGCTAATCTAGTTGGACTTACACAGTCAAAAATATCAATACCTCGCATAGAGTTTTCTATTAAATCTATTGGATCTCCGACCCCCATAAGATAACGAAGTTTATTATCTGGTAAGTAAGGTGTTGAATATTCAACCATTTTATACATTGTTGGTTTATCTTCTCCGACTGATGTACCTCCGACAGAATAACCATCAAAATCCATTTTAACAAGTTCTTCTGCACAGTGTTTTCTTAAATCTGGATATTCTCCCCCTTGAACAATTCCAAATAGTAATTGGTCATTATCATGTTTCACAGATTTACCTCTTTTAGCCCATCTTAGTGTTCTTTCAACACTTTTTTCCATATATTCATGAGTACTTGGCCATTTAACACATTCATCAAAACTCATCATAATGTCGCTGCCTAATTTAGTTTGTATTTCAATAGACTTTTCTGGAGTTAAAAATAAGTTATCACCATTTAAATGATTTTTAAACTTAACCCCTTCTTCAGTAATATCTTTTGGTTTAGCTAAAGAAAAAACTTGATATCCCCCGGAATCTGTTAGAATTGGTCCATCATAATTCATAAACTTATGAAGTTTACCAGCTTTTTCTACGATGTCTTCGCCAGGTCTAAGCCATAAATGATAGGTATTAGCAAGAATTATACCAGAACCGATGCTTTTTAATTCTTCAGGTGATAATGTCTTTACTGTGGCATTTGTTCCAACGGGCATAAACATCGGAGTTTCGTAAGTCTTACCATTATAGGTAATTTCTCCGAGTCTTGCCATAGTTTTATCATCTTTATATTTTAAATTAAATTGTAATTTCATAATTTTCCTTCCTCGCTACATATATTTTATCAGAAAAAGCCATAAAATAAAATACAAATATAGACAAAAAATATAATTTATCGTAAAATGATAGCAAGGTGATTATATGGCTAAGAATGATGCATTGATATTTCTTATTTTTCTTTCAATCGCAGGTATTTCTTTTTATAAATGGATTTTAATTCATATAAAAATGAAAAACATGGAACTAATTAAATGTAAATGTACCGATATTATAACAAGAACTACATATCATAAAAACATCTATGAATATTATTATGTATATAAATATATGAATGAAGAATATAAAACAAGTGATAGGTTGAAATACAAATTTTTCTTATGGAATCCTAGAATTAAAGATGAGTTTGATATGTATATATATCCAAAGAATCCAAATATTACTATTAGTCCATGGAATACTTATTTATATAAATTATATTTTATAATAATGGGTATAGCCATTATATTTCCGTTTATTATATATCTTATTAAATAACCAAAATCTTGGTTATTTTCTTTTTGTTTACTCCATAATAATATTAGGTGATTTTATGGAAACAATAGATAAATTAATGTATCATGCTATATTATTATTTGTAATTGGTGGATTGTTTGGTTACTTCTTTGAAACTTTACAACAATTATTTAAAACAGGTAAAATAATAAATAGACAAGGATTATGGTTTAGTGTATTTAAACCAATTTATGGAATTGGACTTATTTTACTTACTATTTTATTATTTAAATTAAAAGATAAAAATATCTTTATAATATTTATTGCTGGAGTTTTAATTGGAGCAGTATTTGAATATATTGCCTCGCTTTTTCAAGAATATGTATTTCATACTAAATCGTGGGATTATAGTAAAATGAATGCTAATTTAGATGGCAGAATAAATCTTTTATATTCTTTTGTCTGGGGTATTCTTTCCCTAGCCTGGGTTAAATTGGGAATTCCCTTATATAATAAATTATTTAATTTTGTTTATGGCAATATATATTCCAAAACTTTTTGTATAATTGTTTTGGCCTTCTTAGTATTTGATATTACATTTACTTGTATAGTTACGAAGAGATATTCAGATAGAAAAAGAGGGATTGATGCAACATCAAATTTAGATAAATATTTGGATAAATACTATAAAAATAGTGTTTTTGAGAAAAAATTTCCTAATATGAAGATAAAAACATAAGTAATATTTGACAAACATAAAATATATTGTTAAAATTAATAGGTAAACGAAAAAGGAGTGAGAAAAATGGCTACAAAAGTAACTACTAAAAAACCTTTAACTGGTAATAGAAGATCACATGCTTTAAATGCAACTAAAATGAAACAAAAACCAAATTTACAAAAAAAGACAATTAATGGAGAACAAGTAATTATTAGTGCTAGAGAAGCTAGAACTTTAAATAAAAAAGCTGCATAATTAATTAAATTGTGCAGTTTTTTTATATTTTATAATCAAGTAATTGATTACTTAAATCTTCATATATGTCTTGAAAATGTAATATTGTATCTATTAAATATTTTCTATCTTTGTTATATTCTTTTAAGCCTCTCATGTAATAAGCTTTTTCGCTATCTAATATTATAAAGGGAATTATATTGTTTTTAAGGCATTCTTTAAACATGATAATTCTTCCGATTCTTCCATTGCCATCACTTAGAGGATGAATTCTTTCAAACCTTACATGAAAGTCAATTATATTTTTAAGATTTACTTCTTTTAAAGATAAATAATCTTTAAGTAAATCTTCTAAATCTTTTTCAACACTTTCAGGTTTACTTGTTTCAATTACATTTGTAATACCAATTATATTAGGAACTTTTTTAAATCCACCCACATTATATAAAGGGTTATCTTCATCACTGGTACCTCTTTTTAAAATAGAATGCATTTTTATAATCATATCTTTATTTAATTTATTATCGATATTTTCTAACATATAGTCAAATAATTTAAAGTGATTTTTAACTTCAAGTAAGTCATCTAATTTTATTAAATCGTTAGTTTTTGGAATGAAACTATGTGTATCAAAAATTGCTTCGGTTTGATCTTCGGTAAGTTTACTTCCTTCGATTTTATTTGAGTTATATGCAAAAGAAACTTGAGAAAAATGATATAAATTTCCTTTAAAGTTAGAATTTTTTTGACGAATTAATTCTTCTTTTATTTTTTTGGCATCCATAAAACCAGCTCCTTACAAATATTTTAACAAAAATCACAATTAATGTAAATTATTATGTATGAAATAATTAGTTTTACATATACTATTATTAGCAAGGATGATGTAAGTTCTTGCTAGTAGAAATAAAGACGGGATTATTTTTCTCCCGTCATTTTTATTTTAAATTTTCTTCCATTAATGATTTAACTGTATTGTATAAAAGTTCGTTGGCACTTTCCATATCCATATCAGTTACTTTAAATGGTTTACCATATCTAATAACTAAGTTTTTGCTATGAAAAACATAATCACCAGTGATACCAAATGGAACAAGATAGGCATCTGTTTTTTTAGCCATAGAAACTGAACCAAACTTGAAAGGAAGTAAAAATTCTTTGGTTTTATTTCTAGTACCTTCTGGAAATAATCCAATTGCTCCGCCCTCTTTTAATGTTTTTATTGCTTCATCTTTAGCTTTACCATCGTGATTTTGTCTATCTACACTTATACAGCCAACTGCTGAAAAGAACCATTTGGTTTTTTTGTTGTCAAAATACTCTTTTTTGGCCATGTATCTTATATATCTTTTTGTGGATATAATTGATAAACATTGATCATATAAATGCTTATGATTTCCCACAATTAATATAGCACCAGATTTGGGAATATTTTCTTTTCCTATAATCGTAGGTTTATAATACCACTTAAATATTGGTCCTAGAATAAATCTACCTACTCTATATAAAATTGGCATTTTATTCATCATAATCACCTCGTGTATCTTTTTGTAAAGATTTAAAATCTACTTTACCTAACTTAGTTTTAGGTAATCTTTTTCTAAATACAAATTCTCCTGGCATCATATATTTGGCTAACTTTTTTTTGCAATATGCTTTAATGTCATCTTTTATAAACATAGCAACATAGCCTTCTTTTAAAACTATAAATGCCTTTGGTATTTCTTGTTTATATGGATGTGGTACTCCCACAACTGTGCATTGAAGTACTGCAGGATGGGATTCAATTACTTCTTCAATATGTGACGGGTAAACATTATAACCACTACATATTATCATTCTTTTAAGACGACCTTTGTAAAATACAAATCCATCACTATCCATATATCCTAAATCTCCGGTATGTAACCAAACATGTCCATCTTTATGTACTTGAAGAGCTGTATTGGTTTCAGATTCATTATTCAAATAGCCTTGCATGAATGCTTTAGAATGAACACAAATTTCACCAACTTCACCATATGGCAGTGTAATACGACTGGCTGGATCAATTATCTTAATTTGGTTACCTGGTAACGGAATTCCTACTGAACCTGATTTATTTATATCATCACATGCTAAACAAACTGCTGCTAAAGCTTCTGATAATCCATATCCTTGCGTAATTTTTCCTGGTGAATTATGTTCTTTTAAATACTTATTCATTCGATCTTCTAGAGATTTTGGTAAAATATCTCCCCCAGAAACAATATATTTTAAATTGGATAAATCTAAATTTTTGATATTGTTATTACCCATTAATGCTTCATATAAAGTAGGAACCCCTAAAACACAGGATGGTTTCTTTTTATGAAACATTATATCAAACTTCTTAGAATCAAATTGAGGTATTAAAATTGAATAACAACCTAGAGCTAAAGGCGTATGCATTAAAACACTTAAACCAAAGCCATGAAAATTAGGCATAATTGCTAAACAACAATCGCCGGGATGAAGTTTTTTCATTAAAATATTTTCTTGAAGAGCTCCTAAAATGAAAGCTCTATTTTGAATTACAACATTTTTGGGTGTTCCACTTGTACCTCCACTATGAATTATTACAGCTGGCGTATCTTTACCAAACTTAGGGAATTTTATATGTTCTTCTGTATAATACTTTTTATAAAATTTTTTCCAACTATAAAATAAATTGTTTTTAGGATATTTTTTATATTTACCTATTTGAGTTATATTATAAGCAAACTTAGTAAAAAAAGGCATATAATCAGAGGCACTAGCAAATATTACTGCTTCAACTTTAGAGTTATCAATAATATTTTCTATTTTACTATAAAAAGTATTTAACATTACTAAATACTTACTTTTTGTTGAATTTAAACTAAATAAAATTTCTTCTTCACTTGATAATGGATGGACCATATTAGCAATGGCCCCAATTTTATTTAATGCGTATAAGACTATTAAAACATTTGGAATGTTGGGTAGACTTATAGATACTATATCTCCATGTTTAACTCCAGATTTACTAAAAATTTTTGCCCATGCATTTATTTCATTTAATAAATCTTTGTATAAGCATTTTTTACCCATATATTCATACGCAATATATTCTGGATAAAGATGTGCACTTTTTTTTACTTGATCATACATGCTTATATCAGGAATCTTTATATTCAATTCTTCTTTTGTATAATATTTTGCCCAAGGTTCAGGTATGGGTTTTCTTCTTCTTAAAAAAGAAAATATATTCATTATTCTTTACCTCTTTCCTTTTTAATTATATTCATAAGTCTTTCTGTTTCTTCCTTAATATCACCATTACATTTTATTGGTTCTAAAAATTTAATTGTTAGACTTTTTGAAAACAAACGATATTTACCAGTTATTACAAATGGCACTATTGGACTATTTGTGTCAACAGCCATTTTAACAGCCCCTTTTTTAAATTTTAACATGTGTCCTTCTTTTTCAGTAGTTCCTTCAGGAAATATACCAATTAATTTTTCTTTTTTTAAATATCTTTCGGCCGTTATTAAAGCATTACCATCCCTGGATTTTCTATCAACTGGAATAAGCCCAAGGTGACCAAAAATAATTCTCTTCGGCCATTTCCATAATTCTTTTTTAGCTAAAAAATGCACATTTCTTTTGGTTGAACTTATTAAAAGTGGGGCATCAAATATACTGGTGTGATTTCCAGCTAAAATAACTCTACCTTTTTTAGGTATGTTTTCAAGGCCAATAAACTTTGGCCTTACAAATATTTTAAAAACAAATGTAATTAATGGCCGTAATATTTTATATAATAAATTATCTTTCATAATATTTCCTCGTACAATATTGTATCAAATTTCTAGTGAAATGTCTCTATTTATAAATAAGTTTTTGTAAATTGTGAGATTTGACATTGATTTTAATTTATGTTATCATGTATTTAGCAAAGGAAATTTGCATATAATAAAAAGGAACACCTCAGCTTTTCCATGTTGGGTGTTAGCCTTATTGAATTGGCTTACCCAATCAAGTTAGATTGGGTATTAATTTTTAATATAAGTATCAATATGATACTTAATACTATTATGATGGCAATTCGATCAAGCAATTTTAACAAAAACGTTTTAATCTTCATGCAATATCCCTCCTTCCATAATTGGAATTATAAAAAAGAGGCTAATACCCAACAACTGAAATATTCCATAAGATTTATTCTATCATATTACTATATAAATAGCAACGATTTTGTACAATTTAAGTTTATTAAATCAAATAAATACAACTTGTAATTTTGTTATAAAAGCTACCAGATTATTTCTGATAGCTTTTTTGTTATTCATTTTTTAATTTTGCTAATTTTTCTTCTTCATCTTTTAAAGTAATTTTTTCTTTTTCTACAAGTTCCTTCGGAGCTTTATTTAAATAGTTTTCATTACTTAAAAGATTTTTTCTTCTAGTAATTGATGCTTCTAGATCACTAATTTGCTTATTTTTTAACATTATATCTTCTTCAGTTATTTCTTTATCATAATATAAGTCAATATTATAGTTTTTATAGATACAAGTATATTTTGTGCCTGTTATATTAGCATGTTCATCTGGATTAATACGAAGTAATTTAAATATTAAACTATAATCGTCATTACTATTTATTTTTATGCCAAAGTCTTTACCAATTTTATTTTCTAATTTTATATTTCTAAATACTTTTATAAATTCAATAATATTATCAAATTCTTCACATTCTTTTGTAAAGATTTCATCTTTATTATATTCTGGATATTTAGATAATATAATATTTTCTTCATGAATTGGTAAACTATTATAAAGTTCATCTGTTACATATGGCATAAATGGATGTAACATTTTTAAAATATTTGATAATACTTTATATAATACTGATTTTGTAGTATTACTTTCAATACTAAATTTAGCAAATTCAATATAGTTATCGCAGAAGTCATTCCATATGAAACTATATATTTGGCTACCTACATTATTAAATTCATAATGTTCCATATTCTTAGTTACGCTTTTTATAGTATTATTTAATTTTGTAAGTATCCATTTATCTTCTTCTTTTAAATCGTTAAATTCTAATTCATTTAATCCTTCGATATTCATTAGAACAAATCTTGATGCATTCCATAATTTGTTAATGAAATTCCAAGTTGATTTTACTTTTTCTTCATCATATCTAAGATCAGTTCCTGCTGCTGCACTTGTTGTTAAGAAAAATCTTAATGCATCTGCTCCATAGGTATCTATAACATCCATTGGATCTACCCCATTACCTAAGGATTTACTCATTTTTCTTCCGTCTTTATCTCTGATAAGTCCATGAATCAAACAATCTTTAAATGGTCGTTTTCCCGTAAAATGAAGCCCTTGAAATGTCATACGATTTACCCAAAAAGGAATAATGTCATATCCAGTTACCAAAACATTATTTGGGTAAAACTTCTTAAAGTCAACAGTATCATCTGGCCAACCCAGTGTTGAAAATGGCCATAAAGCACTTGAAAACCATGTATCTAAAACATCAGTATCTTGCTTCCATCCTTCACCTTTAGGTGCAGTTTGGCCAACATATACTTCATCACCTTTATACCAAGCAGGAATTCTGTGTCCCCACCAAAGTTGACGAGAAATACACCAGTCATAAGTAATTTCCATCCAGTGATTCATAATTTTTTCATATCTTGTAGGTACAAAATTTACTTTTGTATCTTTATTTTTTTGATTTTCTAGTACTCTATCTGCCAAAGGACGCATTTTAACAAACCATTGTTTTGAAAGGTACGGTTCAATCATTACCCCGCTTCTTTCACTATGTCCAACGTTATGAGTTATTTCTTCAATACTAATTAATAAATCTTCATCTTTTAATTTTTTAATTAATCTTTCACGAGCTGTGAATCTGTCTAGTCCATTGAATTCTAAAGCATTTTCGTTCATTGTTCCATCTGGATTGATACACACAATTCTTTCTAAATTATGACGATTTCCAACTTCAAAATCATTTGGATCATGAGCTGGAGTAATTTTTACAATTCCTGTTCCAAATTCAGGATCAGCATGTTCATCAGCAATAATTGGAATTAGTTTATTAACTAAAGGTAAGATAACATTTTTACCAATTAAATCTTTGTAACGTTCATCATTTGGGTTAACTGCAACAGCTGTATCTCCGAATAATGTTTCAGGTCTAGTTGTTGCTACCTCTAAAAATTCATTAGTTCCTTCAATAAAATATTTAATATGATAAAATGCACCTTTTACTTCTTTATAAATAACTTCTTCGTTAGATAATGCTGTCATAGCTTGTGGGTCCCAATTTATAATTCTTTCTCCACGATAAATTAAACCTTCATCATATAAAGTTTTAAATACATGATTAACTGCTCTATTTAGTCCTTCATCTAAAGTAAAACGTTCTTTAGAATAACATAATGCAAGACCTAGTTTTGCCCATTGTTCATGAATATTTTGGGCATACTCATTTTTCCAATCCCAGGCATATTTAAGCCATTCTTCACGAGTTATTCCACGAGGATTAATTCCCATGTCCCTTAGTTTAGCATCAACTTTTGCTTGAGTTGCTATACCAGCATGATCCATTCCTGGAACCCATACAGCATTAAAACCTTGCATTTTTTTAAAACGAATTATTATATCTTGAAGTGTTGTATCCCAAGCATGACCTAAATGTAATTTTCCCGTTACATTTGGAGGAGGAATAACTATTGCATATGGAGGTAATCCTTCTTTTTCTTCAAAATATCCATGATTTACCCAATCCTTATACTTTCCTTCTTCAACTTTTAAATGATCATATTTTTTTTCTAACATATAAATCCTTCTTTCTAAATGAAAAAGAATGATACCAAGGAGTGCATATGCACGGTACCATCCTTTATTTAACTTATTTGATTTTATAGCATCACTGCATTATTTCTCCTTAAGCAACCTTCATGCAACTTCATTATTAGCTTCCACCAAGTGCTAACTCTCTTTAAAATTCGTACGCATTACTCCTCAAAAATCATCGAAATACAGATTTATTTTAACAAATTATTTACTATAATTCAAGTGTTTCGTGTAAGTTTTCATCAATCATTATATCAATCTTATTATTATTTTGATAAAAATATATACTATTATAATTTGGAAGCTCCATAATTTTAATTACTGGGCTTAAACAGTTTTCATATATAAATAATTGGTTATTATTTAATACAAATATATATTTACCTACTCCGTAGACATTTGTTTTAGGCAAATTTTCTAAATATTCTATATTATTTCTATCATATACATGATAAGTATCATTTGCATATGTGATATAATAATTATCATTAAAGTCTACGATTTCATCTATAATTGGGGCAACATCTACTTTTTTATTTGCACTGATTACTGACCACATATTATCTTTTTTTACTATAAATTTTGATGTATCTAATTTATTATCTATAATGTGTGCTGGAAGTGATATATACTCATATTCATTGGGAATAGGACTATTTGATAAGTCAAAGAATATAACTCCCTTTCCACTACTTTTTTCTGTTATTGCAAATTTTGATGTTGCTTCAATATTATAATTTTTAATACTTTTATAAGAATCAATCTTCTTATTATTTACTAAATTATAAAGTATGATGTTATCGTTTTCTTTGAATAGACCATAATATTCATTTAATACACCAGCAAGTTCTTTATCATCACTTTTATAATAATTGGTGTGATAATTTATATCATCTATGCTTGAGGTTGCTAATGTACATGTACTACATTCATATGTAGATAACAACTTATCATTATAGTAAAAGTATAATTTATTATTATATTTAAACTCTTTATTAGGATTATCGTCCTTTACATCCGACTTAGTTGTTGAAAAACTTTTTATTGTGCCAAATAACCCTATTGGTAAAAATATTACTAGCAACACTATTATTGTTATTAATGTCTTTTTATCCTTCATAATAATCTCCTAACCTACGAAGACCTTTATAGTACTACCCACATCATTTGGATTAGTGATTATTAGTAAATCATTTTTTACTTCATAATTTAAATCTTTTTCAACATCACTAATAGTTACTTCTTCACTCATTAAATCCTTTTTACTATCATATTTAAATACATGTAAGATGTTACCACTATCAATGCTTAAATAAAAATTATTTTCCATAAATATATTTTTAAATTCATCACTAACTATTTTGCCATTTAAATCATATATTAAATATTTATTATTATTCTTTACTTTTAAATGGTTATATTTATATTCTACTATTTCATATTTAGTACTTACTTTACTTGCTATTTCATTTCCTTTTTTATTGTATAAGTGATATGTTTCATCACTTCTTTTTATTAAATAATTATCTTGAAGTAATTTAAATGAAATATTAATTAATTTTGCATCATCTTGATCTTTAAATGGAATTATACCATTTACTTTACTAGTTTGAATATTTATTAAGCCATAGGAATCACTTGTATTTTTAGCGACGATTTGTGTTCCACCTGTTGTAATAAAATTAACTACATTTTCTGTATCATGAAATCCTGCATCTACACTTTTATATGTAGCAAGTTTCTTGTTATTCTTTAAATCCCATAAAATTATATTATCATTTGCATTTGGGCTTTTTGTATCACTAATAAAGACATAGTTATTATTATAAATTGGTAAATATCCATTTTTAACTTCTTTGTCTGGAGTAAAAATATTACTTTCTTTGGCTATAAAACAATTTTGCAATTCTTTTGTTGATTCGTCTGTATCATTGGCATATTCGCATTTGTATGAACCAATTAGATTTGTTTTTTCTTCATCACTATAAAAATATAACTTGCCTGCGAAATAACTTATATATGGAATATTTTTACTTACAATTCCATCACTTAAATTAATCTTAGTATAGTCTTCTCCATATTCTATGCGCATTATATTACTACTTACCACTACATTAAATGCTTCTTCTTTTCCCACTTGACGAAGATTATCATTAAATATTAATTTTGTGTTATATGAGTCAGACGTTATTCTTATACCTTCGATATTCATTCTGTTACCATTTACATCATAAACAAACAATTTTTTACCAGATGCGGTGATAATATAATTATTTGCAAATCTGATATAATCGTATTTATCATTTACTACCACTTTACCTGAATAATCGTATACATAGTATTCACTACCTACTTTTACACTTATGTTTTTATCATCAAAAGACATTATATTACCGGGTACGGTTTTACTTACTTCTTTATCTTCAAAATCAATTAATTTATAATTTCCATTTGATGCTACCACCAAATAGTTTGTATCTTCAATATATCCCATGTAATCATATGTATTTTTGCTTATATCTTCTAAAGAACTATCTAAAGAAATTAATTTATACTCATTATCTTTTTTTACTATTACATAATTATCTTTTACTTCTTTTACTAATGAGTATTCTTCAAGAGTTTTATTACTACCCATATCGTATAATATTACATTACCTTTTTCTTTGGTTTCATCATCATAAATAAAGACATATTTATCTTTTATAATATCTGTTCTAATATTTATTGGAAGACCATTTTCATATACTTTTTTATTGACATCAAAATTATCTTCATTACTAAAATATGCTACGAAACATAAATTTTCATTTTTATTTATGCATTCATAACTGCCAATTTCTTTTTTATCTTTATCTATAAATATTAATCTTCCATCTTCATATTTATAATTATCTTTTTCAATTACTACGACTGGATCATTATTATCATTCTTATTATTATCTTTTTTTAATACTAAAAAGTAAATTAACACTATAGCTATAATTAATACAAGTATTATAGATACAATAATTATAATTTTTGTTTTCTTACTTAACGCACTCCATTTACTTGGCTTTTTGCTTTTCTTTTCATCTTTTTTCGGTATAACTTTTTCCATATCATATTGAGTATTAGTTATTTCTTCATTTTCATCAATTTCTACGATTTCATTCATAGGTTTATTATTTTCTTTTTCTTCTATTTCCTTTAATATTTCTTCTTCCATGTTTACCTCCGTAATATAATTAGATTATACCACATATTAAAAGAGTCTTACAAGACCCTATTTATTTTTAAAGTTTTGGTACCATTCATTTAGTTTTTCTTTGGTATTATTAAATACTTTACTACCTGCCCCAGTTACATAGTTTAAAGACTCTTTACTATATTTTACTAACTCATCTTTAGCATCTATTATTGCTTGATAATTTTCATCTCCAAGGGCACTTTTAGCAAAATCATTTATGTTTTTAGCACCTTTTTTAATTATTTTGCTAGCTTTTTGATAAGCTTTACTTGTACTGTTTGATATTTTTTCTTTATATCCTGGACATTTTTCTTCTAACTTTACATCTATTTTACTAGATATTTCTAATACTTTTTCTTTTCCTTTTTCAGTTAATTCATCAAAAGATATTCCTTTAATTGTGCCATCATAAAATAAAAAGTCAACGATACTTATAAATGTTGAAGAGGCCTTATCTTTAAAATTTTCATCTTGTGTACTTTCTTCAATATTTTTTAAAGTATTATTTAATTCATCAATAACAATATTATCCTTTTCATTATAATTATCATTTTTAATTGTATCTTTATTATTTGAAATATCTTTATTTTCATTATCATTCGGTTTACTATTGATCTTTATTTCTTCTTTATTATTATCTTCTTTTTCTTTTATTTCTTCCTTTACTTCTTCATTTTTCTTATTTGCATAAGTAATTCCAATTAAACATCCGATTAGTAATAAAGCAATTCCAGAAACTATACTTATTATTATAATTTTTTTATTCATTTAATTCACTTCCCTATAAATATTATAGAACAAAATTTAAAATAAGGCAAAAGCTAACATTTACCTATATATTAAATAAGAACATTAATAGATTGTTAAACTTATCTAATTGAAAAAATACTATAAATAATGCTCCGGCAAGAAAAGGGCCATAAGGAAATTCATGACTTTTTATCACTTTGAGGCTTGCAACAGCATATGGTAATGCTAAGAATGTTGATAATATTAAGGCTACAACACCAAGTTTGAAATTGAGAATCAATCCAATAAGAAAAGAAAATTTAATATCTCCACCCCCGAGAGAATCTTTTTTTAAAATTACTGTTCCAATTTTTTCTATTAAAAGCATTAATGTAAACATTCCTAAACCAGAGGCAACACTAATTATAACTTCATGAATATCAAAATAGATTAGTTTTAATATAATTACTAGAATAGATGCCACAACAAGGGGTGAATCTAAAATAACCATATATTTAAAATCACTTATAAATATAATAATCATTAATGATATAACTATTAGGGATATGTAAAAATTATAGCCCATTGGATAATAAAAAGATGCAAATAAGAATAATAAACCTGTTATAAGTTCCACCAAAAAGTGATCTATACTTATTTTTTGTCCACATGATGAACACTTTCCTTTTTGAAATATATATGAGAAAATTGGTATTAAATTATACCACTTTAATGTTTTTTGACACGAATCACATTTACTTCTTGATTTAATTACATCTTCATGCTTAGGCAATCTTGTTCCCACTACTAGATAAAAGGAACCTAATATAGTTCCTAATATAAACCAAAATATATTCATTTTAATCCCCCTAACTATTTTGAATTTGTGAATACATACCAAACATTGGCATTATTACTGCTACAATAATTCCTCCAACTACTATGGCTAGGAATGCTACCATTACTGGTTCTATAAAAGCTTTTAAGCTATTAATTGTGCTTTTATGTAATCCTTGATAATACTCACTTACTTTTTGCATCATTTCTGCTAGCTCTCCGGTTGATTCTCCAGTTACTATCATATAATATGCTACATCAGGTATTGCCCAATGATCTTTAAATGCTTCACTAATTTTTTCACCTTTAACAATATTTTGAACAGTTTTATAAAGAATTGCTTTATAAATTTCATTATTAGTTATTTTACTTAATATATCCATACTTTCCGTAATAAAGACATTATTTTTTAATAATGATGCAAATGTTTTAGAAAATATTGTTAATTCATTATATATGATTACATCTTTTACAACTGGAATATGCATTAATAATATTTGAATACTTGTTCTAAATGCTTTTACCTTTTTATAAAGAAATGTAATAAGTAATATAATTAATCCTAAAACTATTATCACTACATACCAATAATTTTGAATAAATGAACTTATATTTATTACTACTTTAGTAATTCCTGTTACTTCTGCACCTTGTTGGTCATATATTTCTATAAATTGAGGTACTACATATAACATTATAAATACTATAACCGCTAAAGAAAATACCGAAACTATTGTTGGATATGTCATAGCACTTTTCATTTGTTTTTTTGTATCATCTATTTCTGTATAATATGATGCCATGTCATCTAATGTTTCAATTAATGTACCACTGGCTTCAGCAGCTTTTATCATGTTTATTAATAAAGCTGGAAACATATTTCCTTGTTTTTCTAATGCCGCAGAAAAACTTTCTCCCAATGTTAATTCATATGAAATTGCTTTAAACGCTGTCGTTCTTGCTTTATTACCTTTCATTTGGGAAGTAAGTATTTTAACTGCTTCATTTAATGTTAAACCAGCTTTTAAATAGGTAGATAATTGAGTTAACCAAAATATTAAATCTTTGGTTTTCATTTTCTTTCCTAAAAACGAAGAATCTTTATATACAAAATCAATAAACGGTGAGGTTTTTATAACGTATACATCATAACCCTCATTTAATAAATAAGCATTAATATCTAACTTACTTAAACCATTCATTGTTCCAGTTACAATTTTACCAGTATTATCACGGACTTTATAATAATATACATGTGGTTCTCTACTTCTTGTTGCTCCCGCTGTTTGTAAATCTACGAGCAACTCTTTTTTCTCTTCTTCTAATTTTGCTAGTGTTCTAGCACTATATTTATAAACTTTCTCTTTTTTTACTTTCTTCCTAGTTCTTTCATATATTTTTTCTTCTTGAGTCATAAAGGCTTGCTTGGTACTTTGATAGGTTCTATCTACTCCATAACTAGCACTATTATATATATCAACCCACAAATCAAAACAAATATATTTTAAACCCATGAAAGCATATTTAAAAATATTTATAATGACTTGGAAAGGACTTTTTAGAATATCTAACATGTTATTTCTTTTGGCACTCTCACTCATATCTAACACCCTCTACTATTATTAAGTATATCAAATTTACTATGTAATTACAATCAATTATTTGATATTTTTACATATAATTATATAGGTGATTGTATATGTTTGGTACAAATGTTGTAAAAAGCTCACTAAGTTTATCAAAGATTTTATCAAGTATTTCTAAGGGACTAGGAATTGTCAATCAAGCTATCCCCATTTATAAAGAGGTTAAACCAATGATATCAAATGTAAAAAAAATAATGAGTATTGCTAAAGAATTTAGTAAAAGCCCAAGTAAAACAATTGATGTTAAACCAAAAAAAGAAACAGAAAATGTTGTAACTACAAGTTCTACTTCTCTTAAAAATAATTCTAATCCTGTTTTCTTTCAATAATACTTAAATATTCTAGATATTTTTTATCATGAGACTTATTATAAAGTTTTTTATACTTGTCTTTTAAATAATTTATATATTCTATATTGTTACTTAACCCTACAAGTAAGCTGTATTCATCTAGATTATCATATCCTTTTTCATATTTGATAAGATCATAATATTTTTCATTTTCATATACTATTTTTTCTTCAATTATTTTGTATCCAATATTCTGCATATATTTTCTTAATTCTAAAACATTTTTATGACTAGATATAATTAATTTATTTGGCAAATTATTATAATCTAGTATTTTTTTTATTGTTTGTGTTCCTACTCCAGAAATTATTGCTATATCAAAAGTTTCATTTATATTTTTAAATCCATCACTAACTATTAATTTTATTTTATTTTCTAAACCATACTTAACTAAATTTGCTTTGGCATACTCTAAAGCATTTTTAGATATATCACTACCTACGATGCTTTTGGTAATATTATTTTTATATAGATATATTGGCAAGTAAGCATGGTCTGTTCCAATATCTAAAACATAAGCATCCTTATCAACTAAGGATGCTAAAGTTTCTATTCTTTTCATTCTTCTAAGAAGTCTTTTAGTTTTTTAGCACGTGATGGATGTCGTAGTTTTCTTAAAGCTTTAGCCTCAATTTGTCTTATTCTTTCTCTAGTTACATTGAATTTTTTACCAACTTCTTCAAGAGTGTGGCATGTTCCATCAATAAGTCCAAATCTTAACTCTAATACTTCTTGTTCTCGAGCTTGAAGAGACATTAATACTTCTTTGATTTCTTCTTTTAATATTTCATTTTCTGTATATTCTTCTGGAGATAAGCTTGATTCATCTTTTAAGAAATCTCCTAGATGTGAATCATCTTCTTCTCCAATCGGAGTTTCTAATGATACTGGTTCTTGACTAATTTTTAATACTTCTCTTACCTTATCTACCCCGACGCCCATTTTCTTGGCAATTTCTTCTTCACTTGGTTCTCGATTTAATTCTAGAGTAAGTTGTCTTTGAACTCTACTCATTTTATTGATAGTTTCTACCATATGAACTGGAACACGAATTGTTCTTGCTTGATCCGCTAGAGCTCTTGTGATAGCTTGTCTAATCCACCATGTTGCATATGTTGAGAATTTATATCCTTTATCATAATCGAATTTTTCAACAGCCTTCATTAACCCAATATTTCCTTCTTGAATTAAATCTAAGAAAAGCAATCCTCTTCCCACATATCTTTTGGCAATTGATACTACTAGACGAAGGTTAGATTCTGCTAAAATTCTTTTAGCTTCTGGATCATCTAGAGCTACTCTTTTTGATATTTCCATTTCTTCTTCTGAAGATAAAAGTGATATTCTACCTATTTCTTTTAAATACATTCTGACTGGATCATTGATATTTACATCTTTTGTTATATCTTCATCACTTAATATTTCTTCTTCAACTGGTTTTTCTTTTATTCTTGTTTCCCCATTTGCTGTATCAACATCTGCTTCTGCTACTATAGCAATCTTATTTTCTACTAATTTATTATATAAATTATCTAAGTCATCATTATCAATATCTAATCCTTTTAATTCTAATGCTAATTCTTCATAGGTTATAAAACCTTTTTCTTTTCCTTTTTGAATTAAATTATTTTCTCTTTCTTCTAATGTTTTAATAGTTTCCATTATTCACACTTCCTTTTTAATTCAGTAAACTTTTTAATTAAATCTTCTTTTTTAGTTTGGTCAAGTTCACTAGCAATTAATTCTTTAATTTTTAAAATCTCGTCTTTTTTATATAAATCTAATATTACTTTTACACATGTATCAAACTCTTCATCATTTATAGAAGTATTCCCATTTTCACTTAATATTATTTCCAAAAATCTGTATTCTTCCTCTTTGTTCATTAAATATGTTGTAAAATCTGCAATATTAATATTTCCTACACTATTTTTATAATATACTATTTCACTAGCTAGTATTCGTTCATTCCTTTCTTTAAAATAACCTAAAGTATTTTTGTATAAATTAATATATTTTTCATCCATTAACATATAATATAATACTTTATGACTTGCTTTTTGATATTTTGACAATTTAATTTCTTCAACATTCTTTTTTACCACTTTTGTTTCTTTGGGCTCTTCTTTTATATTTTTTTTCAAAATATCGACATCAATTGCATAATCTTTGCTTATTTTAGATAAAATTAGCTCTTTTGTCAAGTCATCTTGATTATTTAGGCTACCTATTACTTCTTTTACGTATGTAACAATATCTTCAACATTATTTAAATTCTTATTTTTCTTTAAATATTCTATTTTAAAATCAATGTATTTTATAGCATTTTCAATATTATTTTGCATAGCTTCAATACCAAATTTCTCTAAATATTCATCAGGATCTTTTGCCCCAGATAAACGAACTACTCTAGTATCAATTCCACTATTTACAAGATTTTCTCCATCTTTTACTGTCGCATCTTCTCCAGCATTATCGTTATCTAGCATTAAGATAACTGGCACTTTTAATCTTTTTAAAATATCTATTTGTTCAATAGATAGCGCAACTCCCATTAAAGCGACAACATTTTTAAACCCTTTAGCACTTAACTTTATGGCATCCATGTTACCTTCAACAACAATAACGCTTCTTCTTTCTCTAATAAAGTTTTTAGCATTATGATAATTAAATAATAAAGCACTTTTTTTAAATATTTCTGTTTCTTTAGTATTTAAATATTTAGCTGTATTATCTTCACCGTTAAATATTCTTCCGGTAAATCCTACAACTTCACCTTTTAAATTTTCAATTGGAATAACTATTCTATTTATAAATGTATCATAAATGTTTTCATTTACTTTATTAATCAGCCCTAATTTATCTAAAGTATCTATATTCCAACCTTTTTTAATCGCTAATTGATAAAATGTATCTTTTGAAGCACCGGAATAACCTAATTTAAATTCTTTAATTATGCTTTCTGTTATTCCTCTTTTTTGAAGATATTCTCTGGCTTTAGTACCATCAATAGTATTAATGTTATTTAAATAATATTTCATTGCATAATCATAAATTTCATAATCAATTTTATTTTTTGAATCTATATTTGTTGATAAATCTTTAATTTTTAAATCATAACCAATTTTTTGAGCCACTATTTTAATTGCTTCTAGAAAGGAAACGTTCTCGTATTTCATAACAAACGAAAAAACATTTCCACCGGTTCGACACGTAAAACAATTAAATATTTGTTTTTCTGGTGAAATTATTAAACTTGGTGAGTGGTCATTATGAAATGGACAAAGGCTAACATAGTTTTTACCCTTTTGTGAGACTTGTAGATAACCTGAAATGATATCTACAATATTTGCACGACTTCTAATTTCATTTATTTCTTCATCTTTTATATAAGCCATAACATTCCCCTTTATCCCCTTGTTAAAAATCGTACCTATTATACCACTTTTTCTCACTATATGCAAACAATTTCACGCATTTTTTTGATATTTTTCAAAAAAAAGATAACCTTTATTTGGTTACCTTGTAAATTATCTTACTTTAAACTTTCTATTTTGAATTCTACGACAATATCTTTATTATTAATTTTTTTAACTATTCTGTAATATCCATCACTTAAAGTTCCATAGTTCTTTTCCCAATTAAGTTCTTGCTCTAATTTTTTATTTTCTTCTTTTTGGCCTGCTACAACATTTACTTTGTTCTTACTTTTATCTTTTAACGTATACCATTTTCCCCCTCTTTTTTGATCAATTCGAAATTCTTTACTAAATGTGTTATTTTTACCAGATAAATCTGTAATAACTATGGTTGCTCCAGTTTTAGTAAGGGTTCCTTCTTTAATTTCCATAGTAATATCTTCTGCTAAATCTATGGGTTGTGCATAATTTGGAATAAAAACAATTGCACATGTAATTGCAAGTACTAAAACTACTAAAGAACTTAAAACTATAATAACTCTTTTTTTCATCAATTCACCATCCTTATCTTAAGGATACTATATATCGATTTTTTTAGCAAGTATTTTTTCATATATAATACTTAATATTGTTGTACTTAAAACCATTCCATAATAAATGTCCAAAAGTTTCATTAATATAAAGCCTACTATACCTATTAATAGTCCATAAATAAACATATATTTTTTTAAAACTGGGCTTTTATTGGGAATACTAGCAACAAATAAAATAGTTAATATAGCATTTCCATTTGTTAAATAATTATAATCTTTAAAAATAATACTTATTATTATAAAACTTAATAACCCACCAATTACAACTAGATATTTGTAATTGTTTGTAAATATTAATATAATGCCTATTAAAATACCTAGTATAATTGATGTTGATCCAATACCACCAATATTTCTTCCCCATAACAAATCCCAAGTACTAAAAGCATAAATATTTGCCTCTTCTGCAGGATTTTTAAAATTATTAAACAATGATAATATCAAAATAATTAAGGCTACATTATAATATTTTCTAAATAATAATGATATGGATATTATTAAGAAATATAATATTATATTAATGTGATAAGGCATAAATAAAGGAATAATAAATAAACTTAAGAAAACTAAATCAAAATTTATTTTCTTCTTTAATATCTTATTAGTTAAAAAGTAGGATATTAAACTAAGTATTAATAAATAAAATATTTTAAACATACTTAGAAATGAAATATAATCTTTATTATATAAAACTATTCCATTTTTATAAAATCCATATAAATACAAAGGTATTAAACAAATTATATATCGTATAATATATTTTTTTAAATCTAATTTTTCATGAAAGTATACATTCATATTATCTTAACCTTTCCCTTAAATTTATGTTACATGGACAAATATAGCTACATAAACCACAATCTATGCATTTATCTTTATTTCTTAAACTAAGAGGATTTACTCCTTCTGGACATATACTTATACATTTTCCACATTTAATACATTCATTTTTAATAATATCCTTCTTTTTCATAATATTAATACTGGTTATATCTTTAGTTATGATAAAGTCATCTATGTTTTTTATTATAAAGCCATTCATTAAACCATTTATTAAGATGTCATAATCTTCATCTATAATATTAATAAATTTATCTAGTACATCCTTTAATGAAGTATTAATCTTTACTCTCAATACTTTATTTTCTTTTATAGCATCTCCGGATATAGTAATTAATTTAGTAGTTTTAACATTTCCTTTAAATAAATTATATATTTTTAATAATTCACTTACTTTTAAATATAGAGTATTACCTTTTAGTTTTAAATAATTACCTAGATATTTACTATTTTCAAGTAAATATTCATCATGTATTAATGTTAAATTTATTTCCGGATAACTTCCAATCGTATTTAAACATTCTTCTATAATAGAACTATCTGTATTTTTTATAACTAGCATATTATTATTACAACCATACATAGTAAATAATTTATCATAAAATTCTAGAATATCATTTATATTTTCTTTTAATAAAAAGACTTCATTATATATATATGGGTTATCATTTATAGCATATACTACAATATTATTAAATGTTTTGCTACTTTTGAATTTGTCTAGTAATTCTTTTTCATTGCTTAATACTTTAAGCATATTTGGTATAGTTATTTTTTCTTTTTTATTTGTTTCTTTAAAATATTCTCTATAATCATTTTGAATAACTAACGTGGTTTGTTTCTTACCCATTATATTACATTTTTTTATTCCTAATACATGACCTGATATTGATGATGAATTAGTATCTGCCACTATTTGATTTTTATAAACGTATTCATGATCTTTTACATATATCTTTTTAGCAGGCACGTATATATAATCGGGATTTAAAAAGTATGTTATATCAAGACGTGGTACAATACTTTTATTTTTTACTAGCTCCATCACTATCCCTACTTTCTAAATATTCTTTTAAATTAATGGCAATATTTTCTGGTATAATTTGTGATAATTCATGAATACTTGCCTCTTTTATTTTTTTAACACTGCCATATTTTTTTATTAATTCTTTTTTTCTAATATTACCTATTCCATTTATATTATCTAAAATGCTTCCGATAGAACCTTTGTCTCGAAGAGTTTTATGATAAGTTATCGTATACCTATGGACTTCATCTTGAATTCTAGTTAAATAATGAAAAACATCACTCATTCTTGGTATTTCAATTACTTCAAGAGTATCTCCATCTACTAATTCGTTTGTTCTGTGGTGGTCATCTTTTCTAAGGCCACATACTTTTATATTTAAATGCAATTCATCTAAAATACTTTTACAAGCATTTATTTGTGATACTCCACCATCTACGAGTATTAAATCGGGCATTTCTAAATTATCAACTAAACATCTATAATATCTTCGATATATTACTTCTCTCATAGTGTTATAATCATCATTCTTATCTACACTTACTTTATATTTTCGATATTCATTTTTAGCTGGTTTGCCATTTTTAAATACTACCATTCCTGAAACTGCATATGAACCAAAAAGATTTGAGTTATCAAAAGATTCTATTCGATCTAGTACTTTTAAATTTAATAACTTTCTTAGCTCATCGTTGGCTAAAACACTTCTTCTTTCATCATTTTTTATAATAGTTATTTCTTGTTCTAGAGATATCGTAGCATTAACATGAGCCATTTCAATTAAATTTTTCTTCTTTCCTTTTATTGGTATTAAGGCTTTAGTATTTAAAATATTACTTATTATACTTTCATTTAAGCCTTTATCTAATAATAATTCTTTTGGTATTTCATGTCTTTCATAATACTTTAATATATATGAATTAACCTCATCTTCAAGATTACTCATTAAATAAAATTTATCGTTATTTCCTCCGACAATTTTACCATTTCTTATAAATAATATTTGGACTGATACTATACCATCTATAGCATCATACCCTATGACATCTCTATTTATATAGTCATGAAGTTCTACCCTTTGCTTATCAAGAACCACTTTGATATAATCTAATTCTTTTTTTAGCTCTAGAGCAGCTTCAAAGTTCAGATTATTACTAAAAACATTTATTTTCTTAGTGATTTTATCTATTAAAATCTTATCATCACCTTTTAAAAAGTCTAAAATGTCTTTTTCCATCTTTTCTAAAGATTCTTTATTTACATTCTTTTCACAATATCCCAGACATTCTCCGATATGATAATATAGACAGACATTCTTAGGCATTCCTTCACATTTTTTTAAAGGATATAATCTATTTATTAAATTAACTATTTTTCTGGCAGCATAAGCGTTTGGATAAGGCCCAAATAACAATTTCTTGTCCCTTTTTTTAATACTTAAGTATCTTGATACCTTTAATTTTGGATATGGTTTACTTATGTATTCTATATATGGATAACTCTTATCGTCTTTAAGTAATATATTGTATTTGGGGTCGTACTCTTTTATTAAATTTAATTCTAGGATAAACGCTTCTTGTTCAGTCTTGGTGGTAATATATGTAAAATCTACGACTTCACTTACCATTTTGGCAGTTTTTCCAGTTACATTGCCTTTGAAATAACTATTTACTCTTTTATATAAATCTTTAGCTTTTCCGACATATATAACGGTATTATTAATGTTACGCATTTGATAAGATCCTGGCAAATGAGGAATTGTTTTTAACTTTTCTTTTAGCATATGTACCTCCATCAAATATATTATACTACAAATTTCTTTATTTTTAAGTTATAATTATTAAGAAAGGAAATTTTTTATGAAATTACTAAATACTAATACAATAGAAATTAAAAAATCTAAATTTGTTGCTTATCTTTATGATATTGATGAAATAAGCGAAATTAAAGAAATTCTAAAAAATATAAAATATGAACATAAAAAAGCTAAACATATCGTTTATGCTTATAAGTTTGGAAGTACTGCTGGTAAAAGTGATGATAAAGAACCAAGTGGAACTGCCGGTACTCCACTTTATAATTTATTAGAAATGAATAATATTAATAATAAATTATTAATTGTAGTTAGATATTTCGGAGGAGTTAAGCTTGGAGCAGGCCCATTACTTAGGGCATATAAAAATGCTGGTGTTAGTGTTTTAAACTAAACCAGCATTTTTTTTGCTTTGTGCTAAAGTTAATCAAACATTAAAGAAACAACATCAGTAATACTATAACGTAAATTGTAATCAACAGCAAGTAATCCTACAGGATCATCTTCTTCGAATTGAAAACCATCAACGTCAAAGATTAAAAATACATCGTCATTAATTTCTTCTTTCAAAAATGTAACTTGTAGTCGACCTTCAGATCTAAAAGTTATATTATTATAATCTTTAATTTCATATAAATTCAATAATTCTTTTAGTCTAATTCCATGATATCTATAATAATCTTTATAAATGCCATCATTCATGACTGCATCTATTTCATAAACTGGTAAACTGCTTATACTCTCGTTAGTGACTACTTCGTTATATATACCATCAAATTTTATAGCAAATTCTGGCAATTTATACTCAACACTATCTACTCTGTATAGTCCTGCCTCACTAATTAAATTTGTATATTTTTTATGATTGACACTATTATATATTTTTACCCCTAGTAAAGATAAGCTTACACTAATTATCACTGAAATAATAACTATTATAATTGTTTTTTTTATATTCACACTATACTCTCCTTTCTATTATCTATGTCCTCTACGGTTTGTTTGAGATGAACCAGATTTATTTCCACTATTTTTATTATTTTTATTATTTCTATTATTTTTATTATTTTTGCTACTGTTGTTTTTATTATTTTTGTTGCTACTGTTGTTGTTTTTATTATTTTTGTTGCTGCTTTTGTTTTCACTTTTTGATTTGCTATTGTTATTTGTCTTACCACTTGTACTCTTGCCTGAACCTGAATTTGTATTTTGTTTTTTTGAATCATTTTTCTTGTTATCAGGATTATAAGAGAAATTGCCGCAGAATGTGCCTCCACAATGGATATCTAAAACATTACTTCCTTTTTTGCTGTTATCTTTTTTATTATTTTTGGAACCATTGTTTGGCTTAGTATTGTTTCCCTTTTTTGAACTGTCTGGTTTTTGTGGTTTCGTTGGTGTGGTTGGCTTCGTTGGCTTCGTTGGTGTGGTTGGCTTTGTTGGTTTCGTTGGTTTTGTTGGTGTGGTTGGCTTTTCTGGTTCTGGATCTGGTGTTGGTGGGGTATAACTTCCTCCACTACTACATCTTTTATAATAACTTACATTATTTAGTAATGTATGGTCATTAATTTCAGATTTATTTCCAACAGCATCAACAGCATAACTATATAATCTGTATGTTACTCCACATGAATAATTGTAATTTGTGGAATTTGAGAAACAATCACCTAAAGAATTGATATTAGTTGAAGAAGAAACACATGTATATACTTTAACACTACCAGAGCCTCCTTCATTATCTTTATAAGTAGGCGTAGATATATTTCCAGCTCCAAGATAGCCTCCCATTTCATATATTGGAGCAATATTATCTATTTTCACAATATAGTTATTAATATCACTACATAGATTTGCTTCATTACATGCCTTAACATATAGTGTTTTTCTACTGTAATCAGAATTAATATTAATACTATCTCCTAAAAATATCAAATTGTCTTTATCCCAACCATAAAAGTATTCTATTTTACTAGTGTTATTCTCTTTTTTACTTTCAAAAGTTAATATAAAATCATTTATATGCCATTTGTCACTTTCAATTTTATCATCAGATACAATATTAGGTTTGTCTGGAATAACTCCATCAATTTTATCAATTACAACCATATCGCTTGTAATATTGCCTGCTTTGTCCTTAACACAATACTTATAACTTCCATTAACAGTTATATTGAATGTATTTGACTTACTAAAACTGCTACATTCTTCTTTTTCACTAACTAAAGAATATCCATCTATTCCTGAACCGGACATATCAGATGCTTTTAATGATATACTTTTACTAGCAGACCAATTATGGTCATATAAAATATCATAAACATTTGGCTGTTGTTTATCAATATTTACTTTTTTACTTGTCTCACCTACGATATCATTCAAATCAACCTCAACCCTATAAGTGTTTTGACTTACTGAAGAAGTAGATGTTTCTATTGTTTTTTCGTCACTAGCAAAACCATTTGTGCTGACCCAATGAATCTTAATATTCTCATCTGCCAATAATTTGTTTTCCTTATCGTTGCTATATTTAATACCAAGAACTAAATCATGATTAAACCATTCATAGGAATCGATTGATAAACATTTTCCGTTCTCTACACGACAAATTTCAAATATACTTGTTTTATCAGGTTTTTTACAAGAATTATTTTCATCAACTAACTTTTCACCTAAAACAGCTTTAAACTCACTACCATCAAAAGATGATCTTATAATATTACAATTTAAACTCTCTTTTGTAATTGGATTGAGTATGTCAGTTTGATTATCAGGTTTAACAAGCCCTTGATTAATTAAATCTTCTACATTAATAGTAGTAATATTAGTTTTATTAGCATATTCTATAGCTTTTGTTTCTAAATAACTAACTACATTGTTATATTCTTTTTCTAATATACTTTTTCTAATATTTATAAATATTGATACACTAGCTGTTGCTACTAAACACAAAACTACAATAACAAAAATCATTTCTACTAAAGTAAAGCCTCTTCTATTTTTCATTACATCCTCCTTATTTTAAGGATAAAATAATTGTTGTATTTTGTCAATAATTTATTGTACTTTTTTATGCTTTTTTCAAAAAAAAATATCCAAAAAGTTTTTTAATTAATTTTCTTTAAATCTGTAGGATAAATTTTTCGGTCAAATATCAAAGGATTTCTTTATAAAAAACAGACATATAAAAAAGGAAAGTATTATTAACCTTCCTTAATTATTATATTTTTTGCCAATGTATTATTTTCTTTATTTTATAAACTCTTTTATTTCAGCTTCCGTATGAAAACCAATTATTTTTTTTATTTCTTTACCATTTTCAAAAAGAATTAATGTTGGAATACTCATTATTCCGTAACTTCTTGATAAAGAATCAAATAAATCTACATTAACTTTTAAAACATCGATTTCTTTTAAGTTTTCTAGAAGTGGTGCCAGTCTTTTACATGGTCCACACCAATCAGCATAGAAATCAACTAAAATTCTTCCTTTAATTAATTCATTAAATTCTTGTTCATTTTCTAAATGTTTAACCATTATTACCCACCTAATTCAACTTCGTTATCAAAAACGATTTTCTTATTATCTATTAATTTTTGTGCTTCATCCACAGTTATTACTTTCCAGTAAATCATTTGATGCAATACTTTAAAGTTAGCATCACTTCTGTTATCATCTTCTTTTAGACTATTAACTATATTATTAATATCTTCTAAAGCTAATGTTGTACTTGTAGTCATTCTACCTATAAATGGACTTCTTTCAAGTAATACAATTGCTAATTTACTATCCATAACATATTTTTCAGTCGGAGCAATATGTAAAAGGACAAAACTTAATAAGAATGCTACTAGAATACCTTCGATTAAACCAAGTAATGCTCCGAATATTTTTGATGGTATTGCAAGTATAACAGTCATTTTTAGTAACTTTTCTATTAATCCTGATAGAGTTAATAAAATATTTAATAAACAATATAATATTACAAATATTACGATAAATGATATCATATCATACATTAAAATATTAATTGAAGTTATACCATCAAATACTCCGCCAAAATTAAAGAATGGTAAATGCTCCATTAAAAAGTTAGCTAAAATATCTTTTAAAACATAAGATACTATTAAAATAGCTATCGTACCAACTAGAGAAACTCCAGTTTTAATAACCCCTCTTTTGAACCCCAAGAATACATAAAATAACACAATAAGTATTATAACTGCACTAATTATATTCATTTTTTCTACTCTCCTTATATTTATTATATTATAAATGTTTTTAAAAATAAAGATTAAATTACTTATTTTTATCATATCTAGACAATAATATTAAGATTATGGTACAATATGCTATATGAAAGGGAGTTATTTTATGACAATCGTATTTAAAGTTAGTGATAATATAAAATCTAAAATGATAAAATATTATGAGGATTTAAAAAGAGATAAAACACCACCTTATGCTATTTTTCAGGCTGATGAAGGGGGAACAATTATAACTCTTTATGAATCTGGCAAGGCTATGTTTCAAGGAATATCTGCAGATATTGATGCAAATATTTGGATTGATATGGAAAAGAAATTTAATGGAAGAATTATTGATATAAATACTGGTAAGGATAAAACGAATAAAGATTTACCAGAAAAAAAATTAGTTAATTATGATTCTTTTAGTACTATTGGTTCTGATGAAGTTGGAACTGGAGATTATTTTGGACCAATTGTAGTTGCCGCTACTTTTGTAGATAAAGAAAATGTTGCGTTTTTACACGATCTTAAAGTAACCGATTCAAAAAAAATAACTGATGATTATATAAAAAAAATTGCTCCCGTTATTATGGAAAAGATTCCCTATTCTGTATTTATATTAACCAATTTAGAATATAATAAACTTGATCATGAAAAAATAAATATGAATAAAATTAAAGCAATTTTACATAATAAAGTATTACTTAACCTTGTTGAAAAAAATTATCCTTATGAAAAAATTGTTGTGGATCAATTTACTCCCCCAAAAAATTATTATGGTTACTTATCAGATGTTAATAAGAAAGTTACAAATATTACTTTTACTCCGAGAGCTGAAGAACAATGTTTAAGTGTTGCATGTGCATCAATTATAAGTAGATATGTTTTTTTAAGAGAAATGTATAAAATTAGTCAGGAATTAGGAATGGATATTCCTAAAGGCGCTGGAACTAATGTTGATTTGTTTGCAACCCAACTAGTAAATGAAAAAGGTATAGAAATATTAAATAAATATACTAAATTAAATTTTAAAAATACAGATAAAATAAAAAGCAACTAATTTAATTAAAATTTAGTTGTTTTTTTAATTTAGATTATTAGTTAACTTTTAACTTATTTATCTCAGATATTGATAAGTTTGTTATTTTGCTTATAAACTTCGGGCTACATTTTTCTTTTAACATGTTTTTTGCTGTTTCTATTTTTTCTTCAGCTTTACCTCTTTGTTCCGCTGAAACTATCTTCCATGAATCATCATGAAAGATACTTATCACTTCTGGATCATTTATAAAGTCATCTACCATTTCAACCGTACTCATCATTAATTCATCTCCATTTGCTATTTTTATTGCTTCTTCTCGTGTTTTTGCATATAGCAATCTACACCATCTTATAAATCTCTCTTCATCTTTAGAATATGATATATCATCTAAAATGTCAAGTCTTATTAGCAACATTTCTATGCTTTCTTTTAATATCTTTTTGTGATTTATTACATTTATTAATTCATATTTATTTATTATTTCATTATTAGTTAATTTGTAATTACCATTCATTATATTAAAACTAGTTACTTTCTTAAGTCTTCTATAAGGATTATTCTTTTTAAGTTGATGTGAGTATATATAAGATGCATATGCTAAACTTTTCATGCATTCAGTTTCTCCGAAATTATTATACATTTCAATATTTACTAATTCTCCATTTGATAATACTAATACAATATCTAAATAATAGTCATGTAACTTAATATTATCATTTTGAATATATTTTTGCTTAGTAACTCGAACATTTAAAATAGTTAAATCTGATTTAATATACTTTAGATATGAATTATAAAAATCTTTAATTATTCTTTTATTACTAAATATATGTTTAAATACTAAGTCATTGGTTAACCAAATAAATTCTTTTGTTTCTGTCATATTTTCACCCCATTTCCAAAGAAACATTTACTATCCTAACACACTCAAAATAAATAATTTGTTCTTTCTTGTCGAATGGGTACACAAATAAAAACAATTAAAATTTTACTTTTAATTGTTCTTATCAACTACTCAATTACTATTTCTAAAATATATTTAAAATCTTCTAAACTTACATTGTGACTTTCAATATCGTAATAAATACCATTATCTTTAAATTCTGTATAATATGTATTTTCATATTGATAAATTAATATATCTTTATTTTTTATTTTAGAATAATTACTTGTACTTGATTCAAAATAATAGTCGCGCACAGGCTTTCTTGTGTTATTAAAAGCTACAATAATCTTACCATTTCCATCATTTTTTTTGTAAGTGTATAAATAGTTATATACACTTGTAGATTTTGTTTCTTCATCAAAAGTTCCTAAACAACTTATATCCCAGGTGTAATTTTTTAATTTATTATTTTTTTTATCAAATGCTTCTGTGCTTCTTTTATAAAATGGAAATGTTTTAGAAAATAAATCATATTCTATATAATTACTTTCTAATTTTATTAGATGAACATCTGTATCATTGCTTGTTATTTTACTTATTTCATTAATGTGTATTTCATCTACATTACTATTATTATCATTTTTAAACGCTTTACTTCTGTATCCAAATAATATTATTCCAATACAAATTAAAACTAAACTGGCATATTTTAATGTTGCATAAATATTTTTTCTTTTCTTATTTACAACATAATTATAAATATCATTTTTATTTATTTTTTCATCAATTATATCTTTTAAAACTTTTTTAGTCATTATTAATCCTCCTTAACTCTTTTAGAGTTCTATAAATATAATTTTTAACATTTGATTCGGTTAAATTTAAACTATTTGCTATTTCTTTAATAGTAAAATCTTCATAATAATAAAGATATATTATTTTAGCTATATTGTTATTTTTCTTTTTTAAATATTTCCAGACAAGCTCAGTATCAAATTTGTCCATAACTGTTTTTTCTAAATTAATATTACTTTTAATATTATCTGTAATTTCAGTATCATCTTTTCTTAAGAACTTAAATCTGTAATATTTTTTTAAAACATTTTTAGCTATTCCAAATACATAGTTTTTATCACTAACTTTATCAATATTTTTATATACCTCAAGATAGATGTTTTGAAGTATATCTTTTACATCACTAATATTATTAGCATTTAATACTACATACCTAGAAATATCTTTATAACTTTCATTATAAACCACATCAAATTTATCTAAGGCTTTTTGACCAGTCATTTTCATTCACCTCAACTTTAAAGTGTTAATTTTTTTAAAAAAAGTTTCAAAAAAACAATTAGTTTTTTATTTACTAATTGTTTTAAGCCAATTATCTATATCTTGATCACTGGCATTTGATGAAAAACGATATCCATCATACCATGTTCCGCCGCTGGATATGGATTTTAAATTTTTAGCACTATCACCTAAACCACTTGAAGCAGAAGTACAAATTGGAAATACTTTTTTATTATCAAAAGTGTTTCCTATTACAAAGCTATCAGTTGGCCAAGCTGCAATACCCCACCAGATTGGATAAGCAATTATAACAGTTTCATAACTATCCCAATTGTCTGGGGTTGTTTGTTCTAATAATATATGTCTTTTTGTTTTATCATTATGTTCAATTGAAACACGAGAATTTTCATCATTGTAATTTAGATCTTCACTTGTGTATTTTTCTTGTGGAACTATTTCAAAAAGGTCAGCATCTAATTTCTTTGCTATTTTTTCTGCAAGATTTTTCGTATGATTTTGGGCTGAGAAATACACTACGAGTGTTTTTCCTGTTGCTTTTACATTTGTATTTTCACTTTTATCATTTTTTAATCTCAATCCTATTAATGCAACAATCATTAAGATTGCCATTAATATAATCATTATTGTTCTATTTTTTGTATTCATTATATCCTTCTTTCTTTAATAAATTTATTTTGTTATTTAATCCTCCGCCAAAGCCAGTAAGTTTGTTATTTGCTCCCATTACTCTGTGACAAGGAATGATTATGCAAATAGGGTTTCTACCTACCGCTCCACCAACAGCTTGAGATGACATTTGCTTTATTTTTTTCTTTTTGGCAATATTGGAAGCAATATCACCATAAGTTATAGTTTTTCCATAAGGAATTTTTTTAATGTATTCAATAACTTCCATAGTAAAGTAACTTAAATTATAGAATTTATATTCTGGTGTAAAATCAGGAATGTCACCATTAAAATAAATATCTAACCATTTTTTAGTTATTGAAAATATTTTTAGATTTTTAAACTCAGCATCATTGCTTAATTTTTCTGAATCACTAGAATTTAAAAATATTAATTTTGTTAGAAATTTGCCATCAGATTCCATCACAATGTCATCAAACTCATTTGGTGTTTTATAAATGCATTTATATATCATACTTGTAGAAACCTTCACCACTAGATTTTCCTAATTTTCCTTCTTCTATGTATTTTTTTAAAAGACTTTCCATTCCCTTAAAATTATATGGGGCTAAAAATTTAGGTATTTTAACGTACATTAAAACTATATTGTATGCAGTTTTTAATCCCACAGTATCAAGTATTTCAAAAGGACCTTTTGGTGATCCTGTTCCTCTTTTCCATGCCGTATCTATACTTTTTACATCACTTATACCATTAACTAATAAATCTAAGCCAGAAAATAAAAGTGGTATAAGCATAGAATTTAACAAATAGCCAGATTTTTCTTTATTTAATGGAAGGGGTATCATTCTTATACTTTTAGCAAAATCTATTACCTCATTAAATGCATATTCACTTGTTTTATCATGTCTCATTACTTCTACAATATTATTTTTCCAAATAGAATTTGCAAAATGAAGAGCTAAAAATTTATCACTTCTACCTGTATATTTTGCAAGTTTACTTGGCAACATCGTAGATGAATTTGTAACAATAATTGTTTTATCATCAAGCTTGTCTTTTATGCTTTCATATATTTCTTTTTTAGCATTAAAATCTTCACTCATTGATTCTATTACTAAATCAGTATTTTTTAAAGCTTTATCCAAATTCAATTCTAACTTAATTTCATCAAGCACCATGTTTACCTTTTTTAAGCATTTACTTGCGTTAAAATTATCAAAATCCTCAATACCTAATGACCAATTATTAATATCTTTATTTTTTTTCATTATATTAATTGCTTCAATATAAGAATTTTTTACTTCTTCAAGTTTTTTCTTACATCTTTTAATACTTTCCTTGCTCCGAAGATAAATAGTAACATTATATCCTGAATAACTAGTTTGAAAAGCTATTTGACTTCCTAGGACTCCACCACCTAAAATAGTTATATTTTTCATTAAAATCACCTTATAATTTAATTATAAACTATTTTTTTATTTTTAACAATATTTACTCTTTACTAATACTTAAAATTATACCAATACTAATCATACTTACCAGTAGACTTGAGCCTCCATAAGAAAAAAAAGGTAGAGTTACTCCAGTAACAGGTATTAAACCTATAACTACACAAATGTTAAGTAAAGCTTGAATAATTATTCCAAATCCTAAACCAAATGATAAATATTTATAAAATAAATTATCACAGTTTAATGATATTTTAACAATACGATAAAAGATAAAACCAAAAAATGTAGTTACAATCAAAATTCCAAGAAAACCAAATTCTTCAGAAATAATTGAAAATATAAAATCCGTCTGTGGTTCAGGCAAATAAAATTGTTTTTGGCGACTATTTAAAAAACCTTGTCCGAGCAGTCCACCTGGACCAATAGCGTATAAACTTTGAATTATTTGATATCCACTACCTAAAGGATCTACCCAAGGGTTTAAGAAAGATACTATTCTAAGCATACGATATGGAGCAACTGCAATTAAACCAATGATGCCAAGGATTCCCACTATACCTATTTTAACAAAAAATGATAATTTAACTCCAGAAATAAAAAGAATTGATGTTAAAGTTAAAATAATTACCATTGCAGTACCAAAGTCAGGTTCTAGCATAATAAGTAGAAAAAATACTCCGATGACTAATAAAATTGGCAATACTCCTTTTTTTATATCAAATATTTGTTTTTGATTATTTGCTAAGTACTTTGATACGTAAATAATTAATCCTATTTTAGCAAATTCACTGGGTTGGATACCAAAACCTCCGATACCAAACCAACTTCTACTTCCATTTCTAATTTTACCTAGACCTGGGATTAAAACAAGGGCTAGTAACAAAAAACAAATTAATAATATTAAATTGGCTTTTTCATAATATGTTTTAGGATTTATTTTTTTTAAAACAAAAACTATTACTAAACTTATGATAAAAAATGCACTTTGGGCTTTTACAAATTTAAAAGAGTCATTAAATTTATATTCAGCCCAGATAGAACTAGCAGAATAAATCATTACTATTCCAAATATAGCTATTATTATAACAGTAATAAGTAACCATTTATCATACTTTTTAGACATATTTATCCCTCATATAATTATATTAAAAAAAGAATTTTCTATTACTTTTTAAGCGTTAGAAAATTCTTGTAGTATATGCTTGTATAATTGACTAGTGTTAAAAATTTTTTATAACCATACTCCATAAGTTATTGCGGCCATTGCCAGAATAAAACCTACAACCCAGAATAACTTAATTATGTCTGTTTCTCTCCATCCTATTTCTTCAAAATGATGATGAAGTGGTGCTTTTAAGAATACTTTTTTATTAAAATATCTAATTGATATTATTTGTATTAAACTACTTAGTGTTTCTATTACAAACACTCCACCAATAATGGCTAGTGATATTTCATGTCTTGATACAATTGCAATTGATGCTAAGGCTCCACCTAAAGCTAGAGAACCTAAGTCACCCATAAATATTCTAGCTGGATGAGTATTAAATACCAAGAAGCCTATTAAAGCACCTACTAAAAGAAAACAAAATATTGCTATTTCTTGATAACCTTCTAACCAACCAGCATTCCAACTTATAACACCATAAGCAAAGAAGGCTATTGCAGATAATCCACCAGCTAGACCATCTAGACCATCAGTAATATTAACAGCATTCGTCGTACCAACAAGTAAAAATAATATAAATAAACCAAACATCCAACCTAAATCAATATAAATATTTAGGAAACTTATACTCAGTACTGGTTTTCCTCCGCCTTTCATAAATAAATAAAAGAAAACTAGTGCTATACACATTTGAATTAAAAATTTTGTAACTAAACTTATGCCATTATTATTATGGAATTTAACTTTTAAGTAGTCATCGATAAAACCAAGTAGCCCATATGCTAAAAAGACAAAAACTATTATTATAAGGTTATAACTAATTGCAATACTACCTTTAATATAAAGTAAAATTAAGGATACTATAACAGGTATAATGAAAATTATACCTCCCATTGTCGGTGTTCCTTCTTTTTTTAAGTGTCTTTCATTAATCAATTTACTTACTGATTGTCCAAAATGTAATTTTCTAAATAATGGAACAACAAATAAACCTGTTATTAAAGATAAAATAAACCCTAGCATCATTGCCATTGATGCTTTAGCTAATATTAACATAATTCCACCTCGTAACTTTATTATACACCACTTTTTTCTTCTTTTTTTATTTTAGAAATAAAATTTACATATTTTTACACTTAACCTAACATTAGAACTACTGTACCTTTTTCTTTGACATACATTCCCCCTTTTGGAGATTCATAAATAACAGTTTCGCCGTTACCACTATATTCTATATTAAATCCTTTTAAAACTTTTTTTGCTTCATTAATAGTCATACCTACTACATCTGGTACAACTACATATTTTTGATCTAACCAAGTATATTCTTTAGGAATTCCTTCTGTATCCGGTTTTATATCAAGAATATCTATGGCGCTTAAAAAAATGTTTCTGGCAATCGGGGCAGCTACAGTACCACCATATTGCACCACTCCTTTTGCATTTTCTACCGCAACATAAACTATAATTTCTGGGTCATTTGCTGGCATAAATCCAATAAATGATAAAATGTATTTACTTGATGAATATCCCCCATTTTCAACTGTCTGCGCTGTTCCAGTTTTTCCCCCAATACGATAATTTTCTATATATGCATTATGACCAGACCCTTTTGCAACTACACTTTCTAGTGCGTATTTAACTAAATCTGATGTTTCTTTTTTTATGATTGTTCCTTTATTTTGGGCATTTACACTTTTAATTATGGTATTAGTTTCAGGTTCTAAATAATTTTTTACTAAGAAAGGAGTATGTAATGTTCCTCCATTTATTATAGCAGAAACCGCTTGAACTTGTTGAATTGGGGTTACACTTATTCCTTGACCAAAAGCTGTTGTGGCAAGTTCAACATTCCCCATTTTATCTGAATTAAATAGTATTCCGTTTCCTTCTCCATTTAAATCTATTCCTGTTTTTGTTCCAAAACCAAATTTTTTAATATAACTCATTAATTTTTCTTTTTGAAGCATTAACCCAAGGTTAACAAATCCAGGGTTGCTTTGTATCAATACACGAACACTTTAAGACAGAAGTTTGCCTTCTACAAGCAAGTGTTTGTAACGACCTAGACTTAAGTTCGTTTTTTGTATTCATATCTAAATCTATATCAATATCTGGTGTATTAAAATCAAAATAAATAGATAATTTTATATGCTTTCTATCCCCATTTACTTTTTCAACTATAACCTTATCAACTAGTAAATTTACTAAATAAGGTAAGTTTTCTTTGATATCCAATTTTGCACTTAAGCAAGATTCAATATCATTTAATTTTTTACGCATTTTTTCTTCCTCTAAATTTTGACTTCCCGAACTGTCTATTTGCTTTTGTAAATTAAATAATTCAGTATTAAATTTATCATTTCGTTTTTTAAATTCAAAGTCATCAATCATACCTTTTAAACTTAAATCTAATAATTTATCTTTTTGTTTATCAATTTGTTCTATCTTTCTTTTTATTTCTTCTGTATCCAATTCATCAGTAAAATTTTTAACAATATTTTTATATTCTGATAAAACTTGTCCCAAATAATCTTTTTTATGTTTAATGAAATCACTAAATAGATCAACAAATATTTTATCAAGATAACTTTCTTTTATAATTGGAGATTCACATTTTGATACTCCCTCAGTTTTATAAGTTTTACAAGCCCATGTTGGATTTAAAGAACGATTTGATCCACCATTACGAATAAATATACCATTACAATCTTTACAATATAACTTAGCCGAATATTTATATTTTTTTATATGTTCTTCAGAATTAAGTACGTGCCTAGATGGTAATTTTTTTCTTCTCTCATGCAAAGCATTTGCTTTGTCCCAAAGTTCTTCTGATACAATAGCTGGAATTCTATCATCTTTTTCTATAATTTGTTCTTCTTTAGGTATTTTTTTCTTTTTATGGGTTTTATAATCTTCTACTTCAGTAAGTTTTGCAGTATAAAATCCTTTATATCTAGGATTAGAAAGCATCTTTGCAAGCGCTGTTTGAGAATATGGTTTTCCTTTTGAATTTAAGTATCCCAGTTGTGCTAGTTCTTCACCAATTTTTTTTAAACCAAGACTACCACTTGCATAAGTAGTAAATAAATATTTTATAAGTGGTGCTTCATTTGGATTAATTTCATATATTCCATTCTTTTTATAATATCCTGTTAAGTTACCACCGATTAATTTTCTATCCTTAATCATTCTATTAATACCAAACTTAACTCTTTCTGATAATTTACGAACTTCATCTTGTGCCATACTGGACATAATAGTAAGTCTAAATTCAGCATCTTCTTGAATTGTATTTAAATTATCAGATAAAAAATATACTATAACACCTTGTTTTAATAAATATTCTGTATATTTAATACTATCAACAGTGTTTCTAGAAAATCTAGAAATTTCTTTTGTTAATATTAAATCAATTTTCCCTAAGGTTGCATCCTCAATCATTTTCAAAAAAGAATCACGATTTTTAACAGCTGTTCCACTGATTCCCTCATCAATATATCCACGAGTAAAAATCCAATTAGAATTTTCTTTTATCATATCTTCAAAATAATTTTGTTGATTTTCTAACGAATTTAACTGATCATCTTTATCCGTTGAAACACGACCATAATATGCAACCTTCAGGTTCATATCATAAATTGTTTTTCCTTTTCTTAAATCTTCTCTTGCTTTTTTAATTTTCATAAATAACACTTCCTTTCATATGTTCCTAAAATTCAAGATAACTAGGATGCTTGAATGGTAGCTCCATAATCACTCTTTGTCAAATCATCTTTTTCTGCGAGTAGGTATTCGTTTCTTATTTTCCTAAGTCTTCCCATAATAGAATTTTCCATTTCATTATATGTTCTTAAATCAATAACTTTTTCATCGTATAATTCCTTATTAACAATTAGCCTATATTCCAATAACTTATATTCAAAAGGTAATTGTTTGGTACTAAATCTAACTTCTATATCTTTTTCTAGCATTTAGATTTACCTCCAATAAAACCTATGTAAAAGTTTTTGGACTTATTCATTAGCACCACCTGTTTTAATTATCTCTTTTTGTAGAGAATTATCTTTTTCTAACGGATTCTTTAAATGTATTTCAATAGTTGATTTTGTATTATCTCCATTGTCAATTTCTAAATGATAAACTTCTTTATTTATTTTTCCTTTTAGAAATATTGATTCTTTGGTACTTAATGGTTCTTTTAATTCAAAACTAGCAAATGTACGATTATTATTTTCTTTAAATTCAAATATTTTTATTTTATCTTTTAATAAATCATTAACAATATTAACGATATTATTTAGTTTATTAATTTCTTCGGTTTTAAATTTATCATAAAATGAAAGTTCTTCTTTGTTTATTTCTTTATTGTTTCTATTTCTGTATAATTTATCATATTTAGTTTCTATATTTTCAGCAGTAAAATATATATAACTCAAGTCTTCAAGTGATGTTATCTTTCTTTTTAATTCTCCTGCAGAATAACAAGACAATTTTTTATATATAACAGTATCCCTTAAAATTGAATAACCAATATTAGGAAATATAATAGTTTTATAATGCAAGTTTTTTACTTCATCGGGTGTTAATAAATCACGACCGATTAAAGATGTAGATTTATTGCCATTATAGTAAGTTAAATTACCCCCAATAATTTTTCCATCTTTAATCATTCTTTTTATTCCAAACTTAACTCTTTCAGACAATTTACTAACTTCGTCCTGTACAAGTGATGACATTAAAGCAAGTCTAAATTCACTATCTGGGTAAATTGTATTTATATTATCACTTATAAAAAAACTACTGTACCATTGTTAAGAAGTTCTTCTGTATATTTTATGCTATCTATTACATTACGAGAAAATCTAGATATTTCTTTCGTTACAATCAAATCTAATTTACCTTGTTTTGAGTCTTCTATCATTCTTAAAAAATTATCTCTATTTTTCACACTTGTGCCACTTATACCTTCATCAATGTATTCACCACCCAAATTCCATTTTTTATTCTCATTTATCATTTCTCTAAAATAATTAGATTAATTTTCCAAACTATTAAACTGATCATCTTTATCTGTAGACACTCTTGCATAATAACCTACATTCAAATTCATATCGAATATAGTTTTACCAAGTAATAGTTCACTTCTAGTTTGAAGTACATTCATTTTTTGTCTTTATTATTTCTTCATTCATAATTTTTAATTCTTCAAAACTAATTACTTTTTTTGATATAATTCTTTGTTAATTAGTAATTTCAATTCTTTAATTATATCTTTCTTATTTACATCCCATTTAATTTTATTAAAAATTTAAATAAATATGAAAAAAGCAAGAATTAATCTTGCTTTTTCTTAGAGTGCATTTTTCTTATGAAAATACACATTTTGGTTCGTAATGCACTTAATTGTGCACTTTATATTTTATTTAACATTTAAATTGTAATTGGGATGACTCCACGATTAATTGTTCTCATTTTATAATTATTGGTTGAAAAAATATCACACAAATATTTTACCACATTCTCAATATTAATATTTGTATCACATAAGAATATATCGATAGCTGCATATTGATATTCTGGCCATGTATGAATTGTAAAATGAGATTCTTTTAATACTAATACACCACTAACACCATATGGTTTAAATTGATGAAACAAACTTTTTACAACATTAAAATTTCCAATTTTCCCAGCTTCTATCATCACTTTTTTTATTTTAGAAACTGATACTAAGTAGTCATTATTACAATCATAAAAGTCTAATAAATAATGTATTCCTAAAATATCATTGATTATTATTTTCCTCCATAATCATTTGAAAATAATCTACTGAATAATTCCTAAAAAATTTTTTAGGATCTTCTACCCAATTATTTACTTCTTTCCACAATATATCTATTCCTTTATCTCCATAACATTTAATACACATCTCGTATTATCAAACTCTTTCAAAATTTTATAAGCCCATTCACCTGTACCAGCACCCAATTCTAAAAATGTAATTGATTTATTTCTAGGAATATATTTTTTTATAATCTCCCACAATAAGTCGTCAGCCAATTTCCAATATAATTTTTTATTATTTTCATCATATTTTGTTGATATATCATTAAAATGTTTTAATATTATCTCTTTCTCAGACATGATTTAACTCTTTCTCTTGAATCCAAAAAAGATAACAACTCTGGTTTTTTATCTAAAAGATAGTAAGATTGTGGAACTACAAAATTTGAAAATTGTTGTTGTAATTTGCTTAATGAAACTTCCTCTATAGGAATGATTTCTTCTACTGGAATTGCATAACCAATATTGTTATATAAGTATTCCATCATACCATTATAACTTCCTGGTTCTTCTTGTTCAGCAATCAAGGCAATAGTATTTGCATCAGCAATTATTGGTTCTCCAAACTTGATTTTAGCAACTATGCTTTTTTTTGTTTTTGAAATATAAATATATGCTTCACTTTCTTCTTTTAAATATCTTGTTCTATACTCGTAATGTTTTCTCCCCTCTAACATTGCATCATAATATTCCTCTCTCAAACTCATCAAAACACGCTTTGGTTCTTCTTCAATAAATGATAATTGTCCTCTCATTTTCCTACTTCCTTTCTTTTATCAACTTTTTTTGTTTATTTAGATCTATGTTCTTTATTACAATATCTGCTATTTCTTCTGGAGATAAATGTTCAGTATCAATTACTATATAATTAAAACCGCTATTTTTTAAAAACTGTTCCATCTTATCGTAACCATCATCATACATTGCACAATTAGATAAATCTTTATCTTGACCATTACGATTATGAATTCTACTCATTCTTGTAGACACACTTGCTTTTAATAGAACTGTTAAATCCGGTTCCCCACACAATTTTATTAATTCTTGATGAAGTGGCATCGTTTCCGCATTACCATGCCAATAATAATTTGATACAAAATGTCTATCATAAATGATATTTTGATTTGAATCACATCTTGTTCCATATAATAATCCCAAACCATAGAATAGTGTTAAAAGTGCTTCATCTTCAGTTTCATAAAGTTTCCATTCTAAATCTTTAAGTTGCGACTCATTTATATTTAAAGTTTCAAATAAAAACTTAAACGGCTTATGAACATATTCATATCCTAATTTATCAGCTAATACTTTTGAAAGTGTTGTTTTTCCACTGCCATCCATTCCTTCAACTGCAATTCTCATAAACTTTTTTCTTCCCCTAATTGTTTTTTAGTATAATTTTAAATCCCATCTTAATTTTTCATCTTGATTTTCATTTTCTTCATATACCATTTCGTTAATTTCTTCATTTTTAAAGACTTCTAATAACTTATCAAAATCATCTGCAAGTTTTGTATTTTTTAATTCATCTTCATCTATCCAATATATTTTACCTTCCGACGTTTCCGAAATAATATCACCACCATAATCATTTGATGTAAATAAAATAATTAATTGTCTTTCTTTTTCTTTTTTATCATACCAATCTTTGACTCCGCATATTCTAACAGAATTTAATTTTAAACCTGTTTCTTCATATACTTCTCTTTTAACTGAAGGAACAATACTTTCTCCCAGTTCTATTTTTCCTCCTGGAAAAGCAACTCCTTTCCAGCTTTTTATTCTTTCTTGTACTAATACTTTTTTTGTAGTTGGATCAATAATTTTGCACATATTCATTAATTTTACATTTTCCATTTTTTTCTCCTTCTCTGTTTTAATATTAAAAAAGGGGTTCTAAAAAAGAACCTCCTCCTCCAAATTAAATTCAAATTACATAATACAATAAATTTTTGTTTATTTTAACATTCTTAATCAATAATGTCAATATACATTATATTATAAAAAAAAATTATAACTGTCAATTCTAATTATCTCAACAAATAAATTGATAAACCCATAATTTTAATAATGTAGGCATTGTACGCTTAGTTTTTAAATTGAAAAAGAATTAATTAAAAAATGAAAAGCATTTAGCTTTCCATTAAATATAGTTTATTTAATTCATATTTAACATCAATAGCAACACACTTACTAATATTATAACTCTTTATAATATAAGGAATAATAGTTTCTATATCATTTTTGTTAAATATTTTATATGTCATACATAAAGGTTCTGTTCCTGTTTGGTAAGTATAATCTAAAATATTTTGAGTATCTTCTACTTTTAATAATCTTACATATAATCCATAATTTCTTTTCGATTTAAATCTATAATCTCTATATAATTTATTACAAACAATATTATCTCCTAATTCCATAATTCTATTCGAAATATTTTTGAACAATAATTCACAAATAGGTTCATGTGCTGTTTTAAGATAACCATATAATTCTTTAGCTCAAATACGTATTCTAAATTGTTTATATCTTCTACTCGTAAATAATAACTTAAAGATGTATTTTCATAACCTTTTCTTATTTTCAATTTATTTTGTAAATCAAATTGTTTAACAGCTTTTAAAAAACATATATATAAATTACTTTGATTAATTTGAACTTCTATAAATCTATTTTTTAATTTATATACAACAGTTTTTAATAAATAATTTCTTATCAAATCTTTTCCTATAGAAATAATATACTCATCAAATTTATCAAATAATTTAATAGTTTGCTCTTTCTTATTATAAGTTATATCCTTGTAACTACTAGTATCATTATTATAAATTACATTTGTAATTTTATTTTTTGACTTTGATGATTACAATCTTCCACTTTAACTTTCCTTTCTAATTTTGGATACTCTTCATTTTTTGAATAAATAACATTATTATAGATCAAATTGAATGTAGAATAGACTTCTATATTGGAATGACTTTTCTTATTTATATAAGCATCTTCGAACTCAAAAATGTTCCTGTGTAACCACCAAGATTGCAACTGTTTTCTATAACCTCTAGATAAGTTTGATTACCATGTCCCCCATGTTTCCAACAATGAAGTGTTGCACCATCTACTCTTATGGCTCCAGAATCATTAAATCTATCTTCAAAAATATTGATTAACCCTTCATTTATAGCTGCAGTATATGTCGTAATTTTCATAGTTGATCCTGGTTCAAATGTCATCCATATCGGTAGATTTCTATTTATAACCTCGGTACTATAATTTTTATATTCATTGCTATTAAAATTGGGTCTTGATGACATTGCTAATACTTCTCCATTTTTGGGATTCATGGCAATCGCTATAACACTATCTGGATTATATTTAGCCACAACATTATCAAGTTCATTTTCCATAGCAAGCTGCAAATCTAAATCTATGGTAAGTTGTAATGATACACCAGATGTCGGAGCCTCATAAATTTCTGATAATTGTAATTTATGACCTTTTCCATCAGAAAAATATTTAATGGAACCATCTTCACCTGTTAAATAATTATCATAATAAAGTTCTAAACCAGATAACCCTTGATTATCAATTCCAACATAACCTAAAACATGACTTAAAACTGCTTCATATGGATAATATCTTTTACTTTCTTTAACCAAATATACTCCATCTATTTTTAAAGCATCTATTTTTTCAGCAATATCATAGCTTAAACCTCTTCCTTCTGGATGAACTCTTTCTATTGATGTTTTTTTGCTAATATGTTTAAGCATATCGTTATAATCACTTTTTAATATTTCACTTAACTTTTTAGCAGTATCTTCTTTATCCTTAATTTGGTTAGGAATAACTACCAAGGATGTTGTTGTTATATTATCCGCTAATACTCTACCTTTTCGGTCTACAATTTTTCCACGATCTGCTGATATCGGTAATTTTCTACTCCACAAAGATTCTGCTAAAGTATTTAACTTTTTATAAGAAAAAACTTGAATATAAAAAACCCTAATAATAGCTATAATTAAAACTAAAATAACTACTAAAAATATATATCTAATTCTAGTATGTATATTATTATAAAACATAATTATCCCTCAGAAAAATATATGTTATATTAACAAAAAAAAGAATAGATTAATTTATCTACTCTTTCCCATATTTTCATAATTTGTTAAATCTATTCCAACAAATTGAGCTAATCTAATTAATTCATCTTCTGTTGCATACCTTGCTCTATCTGCATCAAGTATTGCATACCCAATACCACCTGCAAAATAAGCTCCCTCGAAATAATTAATTAAATCCATTCTTAATCTTTCAAAATCTATATTCATATTAATATGTTCTTACAAAATTCTTTTCCTTTAAATATGTTATAATATAATTTATTTCATCTTCTTGTGTTGCTCCGCTATGTTGAGATTTAAATGCATTTAGATTATATATAACATCATTTATATTTATATTATTAATATTATTTATTTCTGTTAGTCTACTTAGAATTGTTGCTATATTAGTATCCATTGTTGTTAATTTATCATTAATTGAAGCTATGCTGTTATTTATTTCACTAATATTTGTATTTATTCCTTGTAATAATGAATTGTTATTATTTACAGTATCACTAACTCCATTTAAACTTCCATTTAACGCTAAGTATTTATTATTTACTAAAGTTGCGTTTGCATTAATAGATGCCTTAATTTGTGTAAATTCTGTACCTTGTGTTGAAGCTATACTTCCAATTCCATTATTTAATGAAGTGAAATCACTTACTTGTTGTTCTTTTACTTTAGCAAATCCATTTGTTAAATTAGTATTTAATCCATTATAAGCACTATTTACTACACTTTTAATACTTTCAGATTCTTTTGTTAAAGCACTATTTAGTCCTTTGAATTCGTCTGTTAATTTTGTATCAAGGGCATTTAATTTTGCTTGGTTCCAATTAAATCCATCTGTAATTTGTGTTCCAACAGCATTTAATTTTGCTTGGTTCCAATTAAATCCATCTGTGATTTGTGTTCCAATAGCATTTAATTTTGCTTGGTTCCAGTTAAATCCATCTGTAATTTGTGTTGCAATAGCATTTGATTTTGCTTGGTTCCAATTAAATCCATCTGTAATTTGTGTTCCAATAGCATTTAATTTTGCTTGATTCCAATTAAATCCAGCTAGGATATTATTTTCGATGCTATTTAAAGAATTATTTATTCTATTATAATAATTATCTAATTTAATATTTAAATTTTGATTATATTTATCTAGTTTAACATTTAAATTTCGATTATAATTATCTAATTTAACATTTAAATTTTGATTATAATTATCTAGTTTAATATTTAAATTTTGGTTATAAATATCCAATTTTGTATTTAAACCATTATTAATGTTATCAAGTTTAATATTAAGATTTTCATTATTTGTATCTAGTTTTTGATTTAATGATAAAAATTCATTATCAATTTTTTGATTTACATTAATAAAATTAGTTATTGTTTCATCACTAAAATTATTTATTTGATCTTTTAAACTAATGTAATTTTTATTATTTAATTCCACTAATGAGTTGTAGTGAGAATCAACAGTATTTAAAATGTTTTCACTATTTTCATTAATTGTTTTGTCTAATGATTCATATTTTTCGTTAATATTTTTGTTTGTGGCAGAATTTAAATCTTTTTGTACTTTTTCTAAATTAGCAATTTCTTCAGCAAGTTTTTTATCTAATAAATTAACTCTTTCTTGTAATTCACTCACTAATTTTGTTGTATTTTTCTTGCTATTATCAATTTCACTAATTACTTCTGGAATACTATCATTTTCAATATTTATTACTTTGTATAATGATACACCAGCTAAAGCTAAAAGAACAATAGCAACAATACAAGCTATAACAATATAAACTATATTATTCTTATTTCCTTTTTTCATATTTACCTCTCCTACTTAATTTTTTTATAAGTATTTTCATAAAACACTTTATAATCTTCAACGCTCTTTGTGATATCATTGTTAAACTTTGTTTTGGCTTTCTTTTCAAGATATTCATCTAATTTTTTATCATCTAATGGTAATCTTTTAATAATTGAATAAGCATATTTAGTTTTAATAACATCACTTATCTCATTTTCTTTAAGACTATCAACCGCATTGTAAACTTCTTCTAAAACATTATCTTTAGTAAAGTATAAGTTATTATCTTCGCTTGCTTCTTCACTATATTTTTCTACTAATTTTTCAAAGTCTACACCTGATTTAGCTTCTTTTAGAATTGCTTCTATTAAAGTTTTCTTTTGATTTACTACTGTATTGCTTAAACTTTCTAAAGTATTTGTATCAACTATTCCTAATACTATTTGATTAATTTTATAGTATTCTTTGTAATAATTATTTGTTTCTTTCTTTATTTCTTCTTCAGTTAAGTAATTTTTCTTTCCTTTAGTATAAAGAGTTTCAAAAACTTTTTCATATAGTTTGTTTGATTCCAAATAACTTCTATAAGCTTTTTTAGTAGTTTTATTTTTTCTTAAAAAACTATTAAATTTTCCATGACTACCAAAACTATCAATTATCCTTTTAATTTCTTTGTTTATTGCTTCTTCATCTTCTTTAGTTAATTTGATATTATTTTCACTAGCTATTTTTTTAATAGCACTACGATATTTTAATTCTGATACTGCTTCTTGCTTTAAATATTCAGAAACTGTCATATTAACTGAAGATAATTGTTCATCTAGTGTTGCATCAGGTATTTCACTTGCATCTTTTCCAAAATAATTATATTTCAAATTATATAGACTCATATTCACATCTGCCTTAGAATATTTGTCATCATTAATGGAAAGTGCTGTAAATGATAAAGATAATTTTAAAAATAATAATGTGAAGATTATAATAAGAATTATTATAGTTAAAATACTGAATATCACTTTGTGAGTACATATAAAATTCCAAATATTTTTTAAAATATTTGTTTTCTTTTTTGATGTCACACTTTTTGAACCTTTCTTTGGTGTTGTTTCATCCACCATATTTTTCTTACTTCCAGTAGCTTTCGTAGCCATACCAATTCCCCCTCACTATTACAAAATACTCTTCGTAATAATGTTTTTTATTCTATCATAAATTCGACAAAAGTCAATATATTTCGACAAATTTATGACTCTATATATTGTATTCCTTTTGTCTTTTTTAAAAAACTAAAAATACACCTTTATCTGGTGTACTTTTAAATTATAAGTTAATATTCTTACTTTTTCTGTTACCACTAAGTAAACCATTTGCAAAGTAATTATTATATTTTTCTGTAAATAATGTACAATGATTTATTTCTTCTTCAATATGTTCATGTTTTATTAATTCTATTTTTTCATTATTAATATTTAAACCATGATCTCCAATATTCCATTCTTCCATATACATAAACTTTTTATTTTCAACATTATAGAATCTATGTCTATGTATTGTTGTAATAATTGTTTCATCACTAAAATACCAATTGTCATAACATGTATGTTTTTTATTCATTTCTCCATCACATTCAACAACTGTATCTGTATCTAGTTCTAATGTAAATGGATTTATACATATTACTTTATCTCCGACTTTGATATCTTTTAACTTCTTACGTCTTCTTCTCTTTTTACCTTTTTCATCTATTTCTTCAACATCTATTAATGTATCTGGAGTAAGGCATTTAGTATAAAAATATGATATCCAATAGTAATTGTCAGTTAATTCCTTATTGCTAATATTTGGATAATTTCCAGTTTGCAAAATAAAGTCATATACACCTTGAAAGCTATCGTTGATTTTATCTGCTCTTTTTATTGAAATATTATTGCTACAATTAATTTTACATTGTACGTCTGAAGTGGTAAATATTATGAGTTCATTTACAATATTGTCCATAACTACCAAAAGTAAATTTCTGTCATATGTTTCACTATTAGTACCAAAAGGAAAATATCCCGCTTTTCTTGTGTAACCTTCTGAAATTAATTGATCGTACGTTTTTATTCTTTGTTTATAACTCCAACCATCTGAATAACTTGAATTTAACCATTCCTCCCAGGTCATATTGTTATCTGCTTTAAATTCCACATCGTCTAGATAAAACGCAAAAGTATTTGTCTTAATTTTTTGGCTAACAACATAAGTATTAGAATATTTTCCATTTGTATCCATTACTTTTGCTACTATTCTATAGTTTGTGTTATTGCTTAAATTATTAAATGTATAACTATTACTTGTGCTTTCTGTAAAAGTACTTCCATTATCTATTGAATAGTAATATTTTGATATGCTATTTGTTCCTTTAGTGGCTGTTACTGTTGCTGTGATTGAATTAGATGTTTTACTTGTTTCTACTTTACTTATTACTGGCAAATTATAATTACTTGTATATTTATAATTATATGTATTTGTTTTTACTTTTTTATTATCTACGGCATAGGCATATACATTATAATTTGCATCTGTTTTTATATTAGTAAATGTATATGAACTGTTATTACTTTCCACATATGTTAAATTGCTTACTGCAAGTCTGTTACTTAATCTTTTTACACTTGCTTTACTATCAAGAATTGCTAGTCCATTTGTTTCTTCAATTGCATAGTAATACTTATCTATAGGATTACTTCCATTTTCTAAATTTAAGTTAACCGTTAAATTATTTCCACTTTTTGATGCACTTAATGTATTTATTGTATTTGGTGTATAATCACTAAAATTATCTTTTGATATTATTAATTGGGCATCAAATTTCTTTCCAGCATTTTTAGTTTGATCTTTATTATAATTTACAAATGTTACTGTTACATTCCATTCTTCTACCGTTGTAGATGTTGTTGTTATATCTTTATTAAATAATGTTAATAATCCATTTTTATTTGTTATATCAAATCCTTTTATAGTTGTTCCTTTTCCATCTGTGACTGCTTTATAGGTTAATCCTTCAATACTTGTTAGTTCATTATTACTTTTATCTTTTATGGTAAGAATTAGTTCTGGAGTATTTGTATCTACCGAATATGCAAAGGTATTATCTGATATATTTAGAAACAAATTATAGTTTTCTGTTGCACTATTTGTTTTATTATTTGCCGTTAGAGTTGCTCTAGCAAATGTTGTACCTGATGCATTTCCTTTACCTTGACTAAATAGTGTGGCATTTGTTTCAATATTAATATTTGAGCCTACTTCAAAAGTTATAATGTCTGTGGTATATGTTGTTACTCTTAAGTTTGCACTTGTACCATCTCCACCACTTGCTTGAAAGTATGCATATGTTGTCCCGATTATTAATACAAGTAGTGCTAAACTTGCTATTACACTCAATGTTATTGCTTTTTTATTCTTCATATTATCATGATTCCTTTTATATTAAACTAGAAAAGAGATTTTATGAAATCCCTTTTATTTATTATCTTCGATTAATTCAACTGCTACTCGACCTTTAAATTTCTTTCCTTGATCATAGTTTTGTTCAGAGCCTGTTCCATGTAATCTAAATGATATTGTATAATCTTGTGTTGAATTAGCAGGTATTTCTATATTAAATCCAAATCTATTATTAGTTACTGGCGCAGAAGCCCAATCACTATTGTATCCTCCGTTACTTTTAATTTTAGTTTGGAAGTTACCACTTATAAATGTATTTTCTACTTCGATCCAATCTAGATTATATTTTAATGGTTGATCAGTAGTATTTGTTATTTTAAATTTAACATCCGGTACTTCTGTATTTACATTTGGATCATTTTGGTCATCTGGATAAAGATTTGATAGGTTAACATCATCTCCAGTTTCAAATGTAACTATTAAGGCTGCCGTATTAATGTCAACATCTCCCCCACCAATTGTGGTCATTCCGCCTTTTTTATCAGCAACATATGCACATAATCTATCACATTTACCATCGCCATTATCATCAATATTAATATCTGGATTTCCATCTCCATTTGTATCAATGTTTAAATCTGGTAATCCATTTTTATCTATATCAATATTTAAATCTACTTTTCCATCACCATCAATATCTATATTGGTATCTGGCCATCCATCATTATTTGTATCACAATTTAATTTACATACACCTTTTTCATCTAATTGATTCATCTTGTTAAAGATTGTTCCATCTTTTAATAAAACATTAAATGTAGGCTTTCTATTACCACGGTAATCTATATTTTTATCTGGCTTTTTATCATCATTGGTATCACAGTTAACATCACAAATACCGTCATCATCTAAATCAATGTTTAAATCTGCAATGCCATCACCATTTAAATCAATATTTAATTTTTCTTTGGCTAAAAATTGAACTCCCGTAAATGTTGCAAATCCAGCAATGAATAAGAAACCAAGAAGAAAAAGAATAATTAAGGCTTTATTTTTCTTTTTAAATGAAAATATTAACTTATTACCATCTTTTTTTACACATAAACTATGAGGCAAATATGTTTCATTATCTTTATTATCAAAAGCTACATTTAATACTTTTTCTAAATGCTTTTTAGTTACATCAACGTGTCCTTCATAAACATTTTTTAAACTTTCTTCAATTAGCTTATCTTGTTCACCACTTTTTAAGTTATGAGGAATATCTCTATTTTTTTCTATCAGTTTACCTCGCAAATCATTTTCATTTTCAATCATAGCTATTACACTATTTGTTATTTTACTATCTGATTCCAATTCATTTAAGGGAATCACATAATCCCCCATCCCCATATCATTGCCTATACCTTGAGCTTTTACCGAGTATCCTATAGTCACACAAGGAATTCCACTTGAATATGCTGCAATTGCTGCATGTGTGCGTGCAAAAACACCAAATCTACAATGTGCAATCAAATACTTATACTCTGCAGCCGATAATTTATAAGGTGCCATAAAAAATCTCTCTTTAGAATATTCGCTACAACAATAATTGTAAATCTCCAAAAGGATATCATAATCATTGTCCATCGGCATAATGACATGAGGAATAAAAGCAATACCATAGGTTGTGTTTTCCATAATATACTTAATTAGATTAATAATATTTTGTTTAACAATTCCATTGCTTTTTTCTCTCCTTATAATTAACGGACTGATATTTATTGCTATTACGCTTCGCTCCTCAAAAAGCATAGGCAGTGAAATTGGCTTGGGCACTAAACCAAAGGCAATATCTGGATATTTTTTCACATTTTTTAATCCTTTATTGCATAATGTTTCATAAGTAAGACTCTCTCTTGCGGTAATTAATTCATACGTAGATAATGTCTCCACCATCTCTTTACTAAGCATATCTGGATTTACGGAGCAACTCCACAAGATATCCCTTGCTCCCATTTTCAAAATATTTTCATGTATGCATCTCCATCTATGCCACGCTGGATAGCAGTAGTTATCTCCACCTACAGATAAAGCCAAGGTATCTGATGTGGCCGCCTTAATTGTTGACTTATAAATTTCAGCATCATATAATCCCACGTGAGAAGTTATGTTCTCCAATGCAACATATTTTTCATCCCTTGTAAAGTATTCATCAGTATCAATGCCAAATTCAATGTCTTGTTCTTTAAAATGTGTTGATAACCCAATTCTGATTTTCGGCACTCTATTGCGTATACAATCTATTGTTGTCACAAGGATAGCTTCTGCCCCATGATTATATGCTCCACCATGCCCATATAATAGTATATTATTCATTTTCTATTAATTCACGCATCCTCTTAAAATCTTGATCTTCCGGTAATATTTCATTCCAATCCTGTAATTCGTTTTGAGCTTTACCCACCTGATTATTTGTGATAAGATATCTAATGTATTCTTTTTCCAAGTATACATATCTATCTGCCTGCTCTAACTCCGCTGATAAATTAATTCCCAATTGCAAAAGTTCTTCAAGACAATTAGAAACTATTTTTTCATCACCCATAAATATATCCATAACTTGATTTAACGCAATACATTTCCGTTTCTTTGACATAGACATCCCAATTATTGTCCCATATTGCTTTAGGAAACTCCTTGATATATTTTGAAAATATGGCATCTCTTTTGCTTCATCAAGCATGTGTGTTTCATTTTGTAAAGGAAATTCACCATTATACCAGTTTTCACGAATAATTACTTGCATTAAAAAAATGGTGCTCTTATCCACATTTTTAATACTTTCTACAAAAAGTCCCATCTTTGCCAACAGTCTTGCTATGTCTGCATAATGTTCCTCTACAATCTGACTATCAGCTACCATCAAACTGGCTATTTTTATAAATAAATCAGCAAACTCCTTATCAAACCACATTTTTTGAATTAAAAGCTTTGTGCAAAAATCATCCAAAATTTTACATAATAAATAATGCTTTGTTTCAACTTTTTCTGTTGAATCAAAAAGCACTTCTATAGTATCACTAATTGCATTTTTGTATACTTGCATTAAAAAGTTCTGGTTCATAGGGCTTACATAGCCAACCTTGTAAACCAAAAAAGTTATTGCCTCCTGCAAAAGCTTTGTATCACTCTCTATTCGCTTTTCAGAAAAAGTATATGAACTACTCTTTAGTGACATATAATATTTGTGCAGATTTTTATTCATTATGCCGATTCGTTTACAAAAATGTAAAATATTAAACACAAAAAATGTATCGCCACCATAGTCCATGCACATACATCTCTCGCAGTCAATCTTACCCAGTAATGAAAAGCGATACAGTTTTCCCCAAATCGTCCTCATGAATTGATGATATATAGGGAAATAGCTTCCAAAATTTTCATCTTCAATAATTAAATCCTGTTCAACCTCACGTTTTGACACACATTTTCCAGTATTAGCATCTATAAAATCTCCCCCGCTTGCGACTAGATCCAATTCATTTTTTTCTAAAAATGTTATGCTTTTCTCTAGAAAATCTGCTTTATACTCGTCATCAGAATCCAAATTACAAAAATAATCTATAATACCTGTATACTTTTCCACAAAAAGAGGAACAAAATATCGAAAAAATAATGTGGTATCGTTCTCATCTCTATGAACAACTATAAATCTTCCATCTTTTTCCGAAAATCTATTGGCTATTTTTTCAGTATCATCTTTTGATCCATTATCATAGATAACGCATTCAAACTCTTTATACGTTTGCATTTCAATACTTTTCAGACATCTTTCTAATGTTTTTTCAGCATTATACGCCTGCACATATATCAGTACTTTTTTCCTCATTGTTTGTCACCATCATCAAGCTGTTTAATCTGTTCCGCCGGAGTGTGTCTTTGATATTTATCATTAAATCCATCACAATACATACAGGCTTCAAAATGCTTTCTGTCAAAAAACGATTCTATTTTTCTTTTCTTTTGTTCTAGGGATAAATCATCATCCAATAAATTTATATAATCATTATCCTCTGTCAGCAAATTTAGCGAATCACATCTTCTTGCAGTAGCACATAAGTATAATTTTCCCTCAACAAGTAAATATCGCTGAAATTTTTTAGAAAAAATACAGTTATTGTATATTTCATTGGTTTCCGCATCATCCCTCGTTCTCTTGGACACATTGGACATGTCTATCCAACCGTCGTAATATGCATTATTTCCGTAGTATTTTCTTGTTTCGTAATAAATCCCATAATTATCCAGAATTTTTTCAATTTGGGGAACCTCTGTTGATAATTCAGGTCCATAATTATCTATAATTACTTTTACTTTTCCGAACTTTTGCATTGCATAAATCACATCAGTTTTCGGAATCATTGTTCCGTTAGTAATAAATTCTAACAATCCTATCCTATCTCCATATGTGCATAAGTATTCCACTAACTTGCCCAAATCAGGATGCAATAAAGGCTCGCCTCCACTTATTGTCATTTTTTCAACATAATCTACGATTTCAAAATACTTATCGGTATAAAGTTTCAGCTGACTCAAGCTCCAATGAGGCTTAGGATTACTGTAATAAGGAGAATATGCCCCAAACAATTTACATTTTAAAGTACAACGATGTGTAATCGTCAATTCAGTTCTTTCACATTTCATAAGTTATTACCTCAACTGTTCAGCCGGTGCAAATCGCTCTGAATCAGGGCAAAATCCGCTGCAATATTTACATGCCGAGAAAAATTTTCTATTATAAAAATTAGCAATTTTTTTCTTAGTCACTTCTAGATTCCATGAATCATTCAAAAAATCCACATACTCGTCTTCAATATCGGGGATAACACCCTCACTGACACATCTTTTATATACACCACATATATATGCTTTTCCGCCCATCAATACAAAGCAATGAAACGGACCAGGGTATGCGCAATTTTTGTATATTTGTGCTGTATCCTCTTCTGATCTATCTTTTAAAGAGATATTTGAAAGGTCAACCCAGCCACCTAAATGTGCATCACTTCCATAGTATTTTCGACGACGATATTTTATGTGGTATTCTTCAAAAATACCAATCATCTTATCCACATTTTTAGAAAGTTCTTTTCCATAATCGTCAATCAATATATCAACTTTTTCTGATTTTTGCAGTACTTGCGCTAATTCTTTTGAAGGAGCTATTGAACCATTCGTAATTATTTCAAGCATGTCCATACGATCTATGTACTTTAAAGCATAATCCATAATCTCTGCAATCTGAGGATGCACGAGTGGTTCTCCCCCATTCACAGTAAATTTATCAACATGATCAACTGCTTCAAAGTATCTATCTATTGATTTTTTTAATAATTCCACCGAATAATGAGGTGGCTCCTTATAATAAGGTGCACTCACAGCGCAAAGTTTACATTTTAAATTGCATCTGAAAGTGACAACCAACGTTGTATTACTTAATTTTATAATTTCATTCATATTCTCTCCTCCGATCCTATTATTGAAGCTGTTCAGCCGGTGTATATCTCTTTCCATCTGTACAAAATCCATTACATCGTGCACACACTGACAGATGATTTCTGTCCCTTAATGCATATAGCTTTTCTTTTATATCACTCAGTTGCAAATTCTCATCGCAAAAGTCTACATGCTCATCTTCACGTTCATTAATATCATCCAGCAATCTATGATTTACATAGCACATATAAGCTTTTCCATCAATAATAAAAAAATGTCTCGAAAAGGTAGTGGTATACATACATTTATGGAATAATTCTGTATTTTCTTCTTCTGTACGCCCTTTGTCGCTAAAATCAGATATATCCAACCATCCCCCTGCATGGGCATCCTCTCCATAATATTTACGTCTACGATACCTAATCCCATATTTTTCAAATGCCATAACAACGTCATCTACTTTTTTTGAAATATTTTTTCCATAATCATCAATCATCACATCTACATTGGGAATTTCTTTTAGTGCTAACAGCAATGCTTCACTAGGCACAATTGTACCATTTGTTATAATTTCGAATTTTTCCATTCTTGAAGCATATTGCTTAAAGTGTTGAACCATTCTTACTAAATCTGGATGTAACAAAGGCTCGCCTCCACTTAGAGTAAACAAACACACATCCCCCATACTTGCAAAATATTTATCAACAGATGCCATTATTATTTTGCTATCATAATGGCACGGTTTTTTATTTTGTGGAGCATAAGTTGCACACAATTTGCATTTTAATGTGCATCTCGATGTTAATAAAATCGTTAAATTTGTTTTTTCCATAATTAATTTATCCCTCTTTTTATTCTTTCTATTATTTTAGAGAAAGGTACTTTCTCATCCATACATTTCCAAAAGTAGTCCGAATATTCACTTTTTTGAGCTGATTTTTCCAAACAGATATTGCCTTTTATAATCTCATCAATAGTATGTAATTCTTTATGTAATGAATTCACAGCTTCAAGAATCTTTTCTCCTTTTGAAGAATGAACCATTACTGCTGAAACTCCATAGTCTTTTTCATTCACATCAACCTTATACCCCCAAAAATCTCCTAAAGTTAAGTCCGTAGCTCTGGATATCCCTTTGAATTTACATTGATTGCAACAAGATCTCATATACAAATTCAGTTCTTTTTTAATGTACCCGTACATAAACGGATCATCATTTCTCTGTGCATAATACTCCTCTCCATTCGCAAATATAATTTTAGTTCCAAAATGATTCCAACCATGTTTCTTATTTTTAAACCATACCTTCTGTATTTCAGATTGATATCTTTCTTCAAGTTCTTGTAAGTATGCCATATAAGCGTTTGGTGCATTCACACCTCTACAAATAAAATCACATAGTGTCAATTTTTCATTGTCTCCACCAAGAAATTTAGACAATGCTACACATTGACATGGCGTTCCCACAAACAAAACATTTTTTCCCAATTGCAATTGGCTTTTTACTTCTTTAAATATATTTCCTAAATTGCTCTGCACATATTTTGATTGTCGCAACAAACCAATATCGTCTTTTTCAAATATTATACTATGTTCCACTAAATGATTATCAGCATATTTTGCGCCAACAACACACCCACCATTTTCTATTACGTAGTTAGCAATTTCTGTAAAAACGCCTCCTGATGTACTGCAATATCGTATCTTTTCATTTTTTGACCACGCTGCATATGCAACAGTATCATATTCATTTATACAAATATCTTTAATAACTGGGCATACCTTCTTGCACAACCCACATTCACTACATTTTTCTTTGAGTACTTGTGGATATAAAAATCCCTTCCTGTCGGGTTTCATTTCTATCGCATTTCTGGGACATATTTGATAGCATCCACCACAGCCAGTACACTCAGATGTTCCAACCATCTCTGTTATCATATCTATCTCCAATGTATATCTTTCCGTATTATATGCGCCGGATTTCCTGCTACCATACAGTTTGAGGGAACATCTTTTGTTACTACAGATCCTGCGGCAATTACAGCTCCGCTCCCTATTCTGATTCCCTTTAATAAAATTGCTCCTATTCCAATCCACACATAATCTTCAATAACAATTCCATCTGACTGATTCATTATTTCTCCATTTGAATTTTCTATTATATGAAAATCGCTATCGTATATAGATACATTTCTTGCAATTGCACATCCATTGCCAATTCTAATATGATTTTTGCATGCGATAATACATCCACTATTAATATAGCTATTTCCTAATTCTAGAATTCCTCCTTCAAATATTTCTATGCTAGAGTGAAAAAAGGCCTTGAATTCACCCGACACATACAATTTGGATTTATTATGTAATTTCAAATATGTCTCTGCTTCAGATTGTTTTCTAATATTATACCCCAAATGCAGTTTCCCACTAATTGATATCTCTGCATCTTCAGCTACATCAATTATCACTTTTCCATACTCTTCTATTCTAGTCTCATCATACTGTTTTAACATATTTCCTCATAAACTCTTTCTCGAATTCTTCAATATATGGAGAATTATAGAACTCCTCATAATGTTTCGTTAGTTCTCTTTTTACAAATGTTAACTGCTTCCTACATTGTTCCAAATGGTTCTTCTCTATCTTATTACACATAGAAATCATATAAGACCACTCACTGTATTGTGCATAGTCTGCTATATCCGGCAGTTTTTCAGATAAGTACTCCGTTCTTTCACGAAATGCCTCAAAATACTCATCTAACTGTTCCGGGGTCAGAAGCAGATCATTTGTGGTAAATGCTGAATTATTTCCACTGTGTCTCCAAAAACAGTACTTCGGAAGTCCATATGCAACTACCTTTTTCGCTTCTGCAAAGTATTTATATACTACAGTAATGTCATCGTACTTTCCCTCTGTGCGAAAACGGATTTTATCGAATATCTCCCTT